>JAEEGK010006342.1_pt1 | contig 28483 bp, 19 predicted proteins | sample 8958771 | NCBI WGS metagenome assembly JAEEGK01 (sample SAMN16246547, study PRJNA631951) | gut metagenome | biome: gut microbiome; feature: rumen; material: SC-attached | host: Bos | place: Iran: Karaj | collected 2018-10 | reverse complement strand
GCCCACGAAAGAATTTAGTCGGCCCCTCGACCCCACGGGGTCGAGGCCAAACTCACTTCTAGCGATAAAAAAGAAAGAACCACTTTGAAGTGGTTCTTTTCTTTTTTAGAGCGGGAAAAGGGACTCGGACCCTCGACCCCGACCTTGGCAAGGTCGTGCTCTACCAACTGAGCTATTCCCGCGGGGTGACCCAATTATAGAATAATAAATTCACTATGTCAAGGGCAAATGCAGAGAAAAAATCAAAATTCCGTTCTTTTTTCCCCTTAATTCGAAAAATCCGGCTTTTACGCCCAAAAAACCGTGGGGTAGGGGCAGCGGCAAGCGCATGTACAGGTCTTCCGAGATCAAAAAGTCCTGCCCCAGCTTGGAGCAAAGGGTCTGGATTCGCGAGGTGGTGTTCAGTACGTCGCCGTGGTAGGCCATTTCGCTGCCGAAGTTTCCGACTTCGGTGGAGATGACTTTTCCGCAGTGGGCGGCGGCCTTGAACGCGGGGACTACGCCGTAGCGTTTCTTGAATTTGTAGGCAGTTCGTTCCAGGCATTCCTTGAAATCGTAAAAGCAGTCGATGGGCCGTGCTTGTTTTTTGCAGTCGCTGATTTTCCAAGTCAAAAAGGCCCCGTCTCCTGCTATCTGGTAAATTTCGCCATGGTTTTCTTCGCAGCAGTTCGAAAGCAGCCTGTAGTAGTCTCGGATAAAGTTGCTGTACTTGACGTGTCCCAGTTCCTCAGCGATTTCGGTGGAATGTTTCATGTCGATAAATATGAATACCAAGTCCTCTTCTTTGGGGTCTTGGTTCTTGCCAAGTAGGGTGTTCACAAAGACGCGGGTGCCGAATTTCTTGTGCACGGAACGCACAAAGGTAATTAGGTTCCCGAGCATGAACAGTTCAAAAATAAGAATATGCGTCTTGGGCTGCTTGAAGACGTTCAGTACGTGTTGAAGAGCCGCTTCGTTTATGAGACCTTCGCTTCGGTCAATGTCCCATATCAGAATGCAGAGAGTCAGGTTTGCACATATGCTTGCAATAAAGAACCAGGAACGTATCAAGAGTGCCGCCACTACCGGCCTTTTGTCCATTTCATCTTGCAAAATCATCACGTCGTAAATGGCATGAGAAAGGCCAATCAAAAGCGACAACTGCAACATGAACAGCATGCGCGATGAATCAAAACCGTTTCCGGCTCCGTATGTCAAAAGGGCCGAGGCGCTTAAGGTGAAAATCACCCAACTCAAGATATAAAAAGCAATTGCTTTACATTTACGTTGCGTTAATCGGGTAATGGCCATAGCACCTTCAGTGGATAAATAGGGGCAGCGCCCAAATCATGGCGATAATGATGATGTCTTTGTAGGATTCGTCCAATAGCAGGGCCGATGCCAAAAAGAAAATGGTGGTGGACAACGTCAAAAAAATCAGGAGCGGGAGCCGCTTCTTTAATTTTTTCTTGAAATTGTTTCGTTTCTTGTCGCCCATACTACTTATATAATCTAAATTTTGATAAAAAGGTATGATTTAAATTTTTATTTATTGAAAAAAATGTTCGGTGTTTACATTCATATTCCGTTTTGCCGAAAAGTCTGCGATTATTGCGATTTTCGCGTTATGCCATCGCAATCGAAACTTTTCGGGGAATTCACGGACTTGCTGTGTAAGCAAATTGTATGTTTTGGACGTTTGCATCCTGGGCTGCTCTCCAGTGCAGAAACACTTTATTTGGGTGGTGGAACACCGTCAGAGCTGCCTCCTGAATTTTTGCGTCAGATTTTTGATTGCCTAAGGTCGGTTGGCGTTGAACCATCGAAGCTGAAAGAAGTCTCCATGGAATTCAACCCGGAATCGACAAACGAGGCTACGGTACAAAATGCCCTTGATTTAGGCGTTAATCGCATCAGTCTTGGTCTCCAGAGTTTTGACCCAGGCATTTTGAGGACGGTGGGACGTTCCCATTCGGTAGAAATGGGGCTGTCGGCCTTGCGGCTTTTGACTTCTGTTCCCCATTTGCAGGTGAATGGGGATCTGATGTTCGACTTGCCGGGGCAAAGTGTGCAGGGGTTCTTGGATGATGTGGATCGCCTTTCGGATTTTCCGCTGAATCATGTGAGTTTTTACGGATTGAATGTTTCGCCCAGATCTCGGTTGGGACATAAAGTTTCGGCAGGGACGCTTTCGGTAAATGAGGACCTGTACGAGTCCATGTATATGGGCGGTGTCGAAATCCTTGAAAAGAAAGGCTTGATGCGTTACGAGGTGTCGAATTTTGCCCGCCCGGGTTTTGAAAGCGCCCACAATCAAAATTACTGGAATCGGGGAGAATATGCGGGTTTTGGCCCTGGAGCTCACAGTTATTTGGGGAAAATGCGCTATTATGCCCCTGAAATTTACCCACGATGGCGGGAATATGTGAAAGCAGATTGCCCTAAAACGCAGCTTTCGCTGGATGAATTGGATAGAGAGGCCGCAATAATGGAGTTTTTGTGGCTGTCTCTTCGGCAGTCCAAGGGAATTTCAACCGAAGAACTACAAAAAATGGGCATTTCCTTGGACAAATCGGTGTGCGATCGATGGATTTCGAAAGGCTTCCTAAAACACGAAAATATGTCAAATTTGCTACAACGTAAATCCTGTTTTCGCCTTGAAGGGCGGGGCTGGATTTTTATGGACGATATTGTCACGGATTTGGCGAATTCTTATTCCAACTTGGAATAGTCCGCTTTGGAAACGCATTGAGATTCGGGTCACAACGTAAATTTTTGTTGTTCGTTTTCTAAAAAAAAATCATATCTTTGGTATTGATAGTTTGCAAAGAAATGTTTGCAGAGTTTGGTCGCTATATTGAGGTTGCAATGCGGTTCATAAAAGGTCACATTCTTTCGCTTGTCTTGGTATCGTTGCTTAGTCTTGCAACGGGTGCCTTGGGTGTCGAAAGCGTTGATTGCATTAACTACGAAGGCAAGCCTGACGTGCGTTGTATGTACTACCGAATCTTTGATACTCGCGGAGCGAGCCTTTACGTAGTTCACCCTGGTGACACTCTTAAAAAGAAATATGCAATCAAGGGAGCTTCGTTCTATGTTTACGCTCCGCAAGAAAAAGAAATTGGTCGTGATACTCTGACATTGCAGTTGTCTGCGGATTCCTCGGATATCTTTAATCTCAAGGCAGTTAAGGCCGACGAAGATTCGGGTCTTGTGAAGTTGCGTATCGGTAGCTACTATGAGCTTCACAATTTTATGCTGGGTACCTCCGATGACGTCTCTGCCACAGATCCCATTGTAAGTCTGGTCTACAACTTTTATGTCCCCTATCTCAAGTACTATGTCAAAGGTGAAGAGGTGACCGATGTGTCCAAGCTTTCCTTCGAAGTGGGTGATACCATGCACGTCGATGTAGAAGCGATTATTCCCATCGGAAAGGCGAAGGACCGTGTTGATTCAGCTCTTGATAGAACCTTCTATTTTGAAGCCTTTGGTGAAAGCCAGAGCCTGAAGTTCCTGAGTGAAGGCGGTGAAGATTTGAAGTTGTCGGACGGCACCATTAGGCTCAATATCAATAAGGGCAAGGGCAAGTTCTTGGTGGTTGCTCCCAAGGCCATTACCGATGGTTCGAACTTCAGCATGAATGCTTTCAAGGATCCGAATGATACGACCAAGTTTATTTTGACCGATCCGTTCCCCGGCGAATACCAGTTCACGAACCCCGATATGCCGACTTTGGAAAATGCAGCCATTTATGATACCAATGGCGATGGTATTGGCGACAGCATTGCGACCTGGTTCGGTGGTAAGACCGATTCCATGAAAGTGAAGGACTTCTACTACAGCTGGCCGGATGATGAATCCTTCAAAAAATACAGTGGTGAACGTAAGTCGAATGGCAATCGCGATGTGTATGGATTGCCTGGAGTGGAGGTTAAACTGCAGACGGATCCTGCAACGGGTGCCGTGAAGGCTTTTGTTTGCTCGGTCGGTAATCGCTGTGATACCTTGAAGACCGCTCTTGCCGATAGCATCGGTGCCGCCATTCAGTCGGCAACTCTCGTGAAGGGCAATGGCGGAACGGATACTTTGATTGTTCGCTTTAACAAGGATATGGATCCGTCTTGGACGAGCGGTCGTGGTTTGAAACTTAACGGTGATGCAATCGATGTGACTGCCATTTCGAAGAAGGGGAACCAGTGGGCCTTTGTGGTGAAGTCAGGCGTTGTTTCTGTTGGTGATATGCTCAAGATTGAAACCATCTGCGACGATGCCAAGTGCCCTGATGGAATCCTCACCGCAGCTGATGGCGTGCCCACCAGCAAGAATAACCAGGAAGTGCCGGTGCAGAATGCGGGCCGCATTTACGTGGACAATGACAAGAACGGTTTCTACGACCGAGATGGCGATGGCCGCATGGACTCTACTTCTCTCGGTTTTGAAACTCCGATTACCGAAGCCGATCTCAAGAAGATGGATATCACCTTCTACTGGCTCGATAACGATGGCGAACTCGTTGCTATCAAGCCGAATCTCGCTGACCTTACAATCTCGGAAGGCGGTACGTTGCTTGGTTTTGCCCTTGATCCGAATAAGTACGATATCAAGAATATGCTGACAGGAATTGACAAGTCCTATTCGAAGGATGGTGAAATCGAATATGGTTATGCCTCAATTTCGAACAAGGTCTCTGTTGAAGGTAAGGAATCGGAAGAAGAAATGTTGTACGGTATGAACGACTACATGGCTCCGGTGATTTCTTCCACCTTCCTGAATCCGGAATCTTTCCAGAAAATGGAACCGGATAAGTTCAAGATTACCTTCTCCGAAGCCATGGATCAGAAGAATGTGAACCTCTCTGATGATTGCCTTGCTTTCTATGTGGATGGACAGTGGGTGCATCTCGGCCTGAGCTCTTCGGAATGGAGCGAAGATGGTCTCGAACTGACGCTGTTCATGGAAGCGGGCGAAGACTTGGCTACCCGTATGAACCCTGCAGATTCCGTGCGCTTCGATAACTTTACCAATGGTTTGGTTGACAAGAAGGGTAACAAGGTTTCTGAACTTGCACCGACTGTAATGGTTGAAGGCGATCCCCGCGTTATCATGAAGACAAATTCCTTTGCAGACTTGAACAAGGCCGAAGAACTTAGTGACCGCGTCAAGCCCTTTACCATTGAACATGTGAAGGATGCCAAGCAGGCTTCTGACCAGTCTTCTTTGGGCGTGCTTATGGATATCGGTTATTCTACCATTATGCAAAATGATTCGAATGGCCAGTCCGTGCCGAACATGGAAGACATTGGCCTTCACTGGGAACTCTATGTGTACACCAACATCGGCAACTATGTGGGTGGCGCTTCGGGCAGCATCGCTTGCGATGACAAGTTCTTCGACGGCAACTGCCTTGAAAATCCGGACAAACTCTACGTTCGTTGGAACATGCGTTCTGACAAAGGCCGTAAGGTGGGTGCCGGTATTTATCTCGCAAAATTCAGAGTTAAGGTTTACGGTGCAAAAAGTGACTTTAAGGTTGAAAGAATCTTTAGATGGGGCATTTCTGCAAAGAGGTCTAAATAAGGATTCTTTTAGAGGATAGGAACATGAGAAATTCAGCAAAAATCATATCGATGCTTTTATGGTCTGTGGTTGCAGTGTCTGCCGCAGATTTCGAAATTCCTGCCCCGGAAAACCCGGCGACGGGTATTTGGATTCAGCAGATTGGTGACATCGTTCCCCATGCCGCAACCAAGGCGACTTTGTACTATACCAAGTACGAGAACGGTGACCAAAATAGTGCAAATTATGGTGACCGAGTGAAAAGCATTAGCTATCTGTACGATGGTGCTGGCTATCTGCTGATGAAACCTTCTGACAAGAAGATTCTTTGTAAATATGCGGATGGCGTTCATGGTGCAGATGGTATTGTGCATCACCCCGATGGCGACCTGTTGGTGGCTGGTCAGGGTCAGCCCATTTACAAGGTTAGCAAGGCTCCCAAGGACGGCAAGTGCCTTGTAAAGACTTCTTATCCGAATTCTCAGCAGAGTACAGAAGGTTTCTGGCATTTGATGATGGATCCCAAGGGCGATAACCTTTGGGCTGCAGGTATTCCGGGCTTTTTGTATCGTTTCTCGACGAAAATCGGTTCTAATGCTGAAAATTTTGCTTCAACCGGTTATAAGGTCGAGCTAAGGCCGCAGGGGCCAAAGCATGCTCATGCTTGTCCGACAAGTCAAAATGATCGTGATTATTGGAACAAACAGCAGAAATGTGAAAATGATAGAAAGTTGGCAACTGTTATTTGGGATGGCGAAGGAACGGCCTTCTTTACGCATTCCGACTATTTCGGTGGCGGTTGCGAAGCTGGTGGTGGTACTAGAGCCTGTACTGCACAGGAACGCGCTGACAAAGGTAATCTAGGAGATTCCTATTTTGGTGTGTTTACCGATACGACTTGGGTGACTGTGGACGATGGAAATATCGGTAAGTATGGAGGAAAAAAGGGTGAAAAAGTTATAGCGTCGGTTGGAACCAAGGTCTTGATTGATTCCTTGGAAGGTGCTCATGGTGGTACCTATGATACCTATTCCAAGACCATCTTTGTGTTCGGCGGTTCCAAGATTGTGCAAATCCGGCCCTATCGTGAAAATGGTATGGTTAAAGCGGAAAAAGTCGCAGAAATTGACTTGCGTGAATATTTCTTCGTGGAATCCAAGGAAAACTTGAGTGGACCGAGAACGAGTGGCGTGGGTTGGCGTCTTGACCAGGGTACCACAGATGGTTACGGTCATCTTTTTGTGGCGTCCAATACGGGTCACATGATTTTTGTGGACTTTGCGGCAAACCCCAAGAAGTTGATCAAGGATAATGTCCTGATTCACGTGCAGTGGATTGACAACTACCTGGATGACTTGGCCCCGCTTTCGGGTGTGGGCGTTGTCCGTGATCCCGGCCATTCCGGTGAAGACGAAGATCTCTCTAGCAGTTCCCAGAGTAGCTCTTCGCTTGTGGAATATCATGAATCCTCTAGCAGTGCAAAGTCCAGCAGCAGCAAGCTGAGCTCTAGCTCCAATAATGGCGGCAATTCTAGCGGCGGAACGAACCAGAGCTCTGCAGGCAATGGTAATTCCAGTAGCGATGGTTCTAATTTGAGCTCTGCTGGTGATGGCTCCAGTTCCAATAGTAACGGCGGAAGCTCCAATAGCAATGGTAATAGTTCCGGTAACGACGGTTCCAGCTCCGATAGCCAGGGTGGTGGCAGCTCCGGTAATGAAAATGGTAGCAGCGGAAATGACGGCACCAGCAGCGGTGGCGAATCTAACTTGAGTTCCGGTGGCAATGGTGGCGACGGCACCAGCAGCGACAGCAATGGTAACGGTTCTTCTTCTAGCCGTGAAAATGGTACCGGCGAAGATAGCGGTGACAAGTCCTCCTCTAGTAGGCATATTGGTGCTGGCGAAGATGAGGGTGATAAATCTAGCTCGTCTAGAATGTACTATGGTGCCGAAGATTACGATGAGGGTGATGATAGCGGTTTGGATTTGTATCCGACGGTGGAACGTTTCGAAAAGGGAGACTCCATTGTTTCTAAGACAGTAATCCTTAATCCCGCTGATCCGGATCCCAGCGATCCGAAGGTCGTCAAGATTAATGGCAATTACTATAAGTTGACAAATAATCCTACGGGTGATCCCATGGACTTGCGTTACAATTCTGGTCTGGATTCTGCCAGAGTGGGTGACGTAGTGGCCATTACCTTGGATCCTAAAAAGGTGAAGGAATACTTCGGTTCTTCTGAATCCTTGAAGATCGAAGCCAATTCCGATATCAAGTTGATTAATCCTGCTACGGGCGAAAAGGTTGACGAGCTTATAGTGAACCCCGATGGATCTGTCACCGTATTTGTGACTGCTGACAAGGTCGTTCAGGGTGGCTCCATTAAGGTGTTCGGTGACAACGAGATGGTTATTATCGACAATATCAACTTCTACGACCCGATTCCGGACACCCATATCGGCTACATCAAGGATACCGATGGCGATATGGCTTTGGACTATGTGGAAATCCTCCTGAAGGATACCTTGTCCTCTAGCTATGACCTTGGCGGTGTGCAGCTTGTAATCGGAGACAAGACCTTGGATTGCGTAGACTACAAGCTGAACAAGGCTCGTGACCGCATTCTCGTCGATGTTTCGGCTCTGAAGGGTATTCCGGCTGTCGGAAAGTTCCCGAAGGATGCCAAGGCCCTGGTGTCTTATGTCGACATGAAGACTCCGGATGCAAGCTATGTGCGTGAATCCCCGATTGTGGAAGTAGGTAGCAACGTGATTAAGGATGCCTATGCCATTCGCAGCGTGAAGGGCCTGGACTCCCTGTTCGTCCAGTACAATATCGACCTGTTCCCGGTTGATATCGAAATCCCCGAAATGATGGTGATGCTCAAGCACGAGATGTCTGAACGTTATGGTTTCGATGTGGACCAGATCAAGAAGGTTTACATGCCGGCTAAGGATATCGTGATCTTTGTGGGCAAGGACTTCAAGTTGAAGGGCGACAACAAGGATAGCGTATCGCTGTATCCGGGTGCAACCTTTACGAACCTGCCCTACATTACTTCTGACGAATACGAACGCGAAGTTCCTGTTCAGGTGGTGGACAGATTCCCGCAGGTCAAGAACGTGGAATACTGGGATACCGATGGCGATGGCGTCCTGGACCAGATCGTAGCCGTGTTTGACAAGAAGTTGACGAAGGATGACCTCGACGAATCGCTCTACATGAGCTTCCCGTGGTACAGCTATCGTGGCATGATGATCCAGTTGCAGGCTCAGCCGGCTGATATGAAGATTGACCCGAAGGATCCGACCCGCGTTGTCTGGAATGTTATCTCGACGACAAGACTTGCTTCTGGTGTCACCAGCATCAGCGATGATTTGCCGCAGGCCAATATTTACACTTACTACAAGGTCTTCGGTGAAACCTTCGTGACCGAAGCTGCTGCACCGCTGGTAGACAAGATGTCTCCGATTGTGGCCAGTGCAACCCTTAGCTACGGCAAGAAAACCGATACCTTGATGATTGTGTTCTCGGAACCGATCATGACCAAGAACCTGAAGGATGTGGATTACTTCTCCTATATCCATGGTGACTCGGTGCATGTGCTGAATCCCACGAGAATCGACTGGTCTTCTGATGGCCGTACCGCGAAGCTTGTCTTGAACGGTAGCGATGGTACGATTATGCCGGGTGACTCCATTATGGTTCATAAGGGTGTCAAGGATGCTATCAAGGATAACTACGGTAATATCGCTGGCGAAAATCCGCAGTCGGTCATTATCGGCGGTCTCTTGAACCACTTGGTCGAAGCCACCCAGATGGGTACCTTCGATATCAATGACGATACCCCGAAGGAAGATGCTGACGGCAAGACTTACACCTTGCAGACAGTGAGCTCGGTGAACTTGCGCTATGTGCCGGGTTCCACCACCAAGGAAGACATGGAAAAAGAAGGTGCTCTTGGACAGTTGGTGCAGCTGGGCGAACGCTTTGTGCCGCAGCTCCTGGACCGTGCCCAGGTATCTGACGATGGTTCCTATGACCCGTCTGTGCTGGATTCCTTGAAGCCCGAAGACGTGTACATCTCCTTTATCGTGAACTACTTCGATCACTTGGGCCAGTACGTGAACGACACCATTATCACGGTGCCTTGCCAGAGCCCGAAGTTCGGTGGCAACTGTCTTGAAACCGACAAGAAGGTCTTTGTGAACTGGAACTTCAAGGATCACAAGGGCCGCTTCGTGGGAACCGGCGTTTACAACGTTCAGTTCAAGATGGTGGTTCGTTACGAAGACAAGAAGATTGTCGAAGAAATCAAGGATAAGTGGGGCGTCCGCCGCAAGAAACACAAGAAGTAGTTCCTAGTTCTGTCATCCTGGCGGGGCTGAAAGCCCCAACGGGATCCAAAAAATGAAAAAAAGCCTGACTTGAAGTCAGGCTTTTTTAATGTGAAATGTGTGATGTGTAATGATTGACAACTAGTAAATAACTACTACTTGTTAATTGCGGCGAGGAATGCGTCCTTCTTGTCCTGCAAGAATTCCTTGCTGTTGTACTTGCGGATGCGGCGGAGAGCCTGGTCGCGCAACTGACGGACACGTTCGTGAGAGATGTTCATGGATTCGCCCACTTCGCGAAGCGTCTGCGGAGCTTCCTGGTTGATGCCGAAGATGCCGGTAATCACTTTGGCTTCGCGTTCCGGAAGCTGTTCCATGAGGTCGCGCGCCAAAGCTTCGACGCTCTGGATTTCAGATTCGTTTTCCGGGTTCGTTGCGGTGCCGTCGGGGAGCACTTCGGCGTACGTTGCCTTGGAGTCTGCCTTGAGCGGGCTGTCGAACGAAACGCCGCGCTGACCTATCTGGATAAGTTCGCGAATTTCTTCGTTGATTTCCTTACCGCGGCTCTGTTCGTGCAAAGCCTTACGCACGCGCAGGTGCTGGTTAGCCGGCAAGCGAATCAGGTTGCCCTGTTCGTTGATGGCGCGGGTAATGTAAGCTTTAATCCACCACACGCCGTAACTAATGAACTTAAGACCACGGGTATGTTCAAAGGATTCGATAGCACGTACAAGACCCATGGCGCCTTCGCTCACCAAGTCCGGCAGCGGAATGGGGCAACCACGGTATTGAATAGCGACTTTCAAAACGAAACGCATGTTAGCAGAAATAAGCTTCTTGCGGGCGATCTTGTCACCTTCTTTAGCTTTCTGGAACAGAATCTGCTCTTCTTCACGAGAGAGTGGTGCGGTGCGTCTAATATCTTCGAGGTAACGTTTTAGAGTAGTATCAGTAGAATCAATATGCATTTTATAACCTTACGTCCTTAATATCGTTTATTTTTTAAGCAAGATGCGTGCCAAAAGTGTAAAAAAAATGCAAAGTGTATCAAATTTGTTGTACTGTGTCGTAGAATCGTGAATTTTGTCCCTAAATTTAGAAAAATTGTCTTTAGATTTCAACTGTTGTCGTAAAAATATGACAAATCGGCGCTGTGTGGGAAAAGCCCGCAGACATAGCGCGCTTGTTTTTTCGGAATTTTATCGGGTTCTTAAGGGCAGAGCCCCACCTTGGTGGCCATGCGCACTAAGCAACAAGTTGCTAAGTGCTGTCCGCCTTAGGCGAGGGGGTGGTAAAAGACATGGCGATGGCCTGAACTGCTAAGCGAACATTCCGGAACGGCCATGTGAGCGTGCAGTTTAGGCGGAGCCATGGCTTGCACCAGGGGGAGGCATACCCCTTTTCAAAAATTTCATATAAAATTTCGTATATTTTACACGCTATGTCTATTAAAGAACCTGATCAGTCTGTCTGGAACAGATTTTGGCAACAGAAGAACGATATGGACAAGGTTTATCCTTCGTCCCCGTCTGTGTTGAATACGATTAAGAAGAATTTTAAGCTCGAAGGCCTCAAGGTTTTGGAAGTGGGTGCCGGAACCGGTCGCGACAGTGCTGAACTGGCCCGCCTGGGTGCCGACGTCTATGTGCTCGATTACGCTGAGAATAGTTTGAAGATTGTAGATGCCATTCGAGCCAAGGACAACCTTTATGATAACCTGAAGCTGGTCCGTGGCGATGCGTTCAAGGCGCCGTTCCCGGATTGCACTTTTGACTTGGTGTTCCATCAGGGGTTGGCCGAACACTTCAAGGATTCGCTCCCGCTGATCAAGGAAAACTACCGCATTCTAAAGCATGGCGGTCATTGCCTGTGCGACGTGCCCCAGACCGTTCACCCGTACACTGTAATCAAGCATATTCTGATTGCGATGGACAAGTGGTTTGCCGGTTGGGAAAAGCAGTTCACCATGCCGCAGCTCAAGAAGCTCATGACCGATGCGGGCTTTGAATGCGTTTACGATTATGGCGACTGGATGCGCCCGAACCTGTTCTACCGCATTTTGCGCGAAGTGGGCTTCAAGGTGGGCGTCGAGCTCCCGAAGTATCCGCTGCAAGGTTCTGCATACCAGAAGGTCAAGGACAAGATTCTTGATTCTCTCGAAAACAATTCGCTTATGCACTACACGCAGTTGTGCATTGGAGTCCTGGGCAGAAAGCCCTAGCCGATGAACATCCTTGTAGTCAATTACCGCGACCGGATGCACCCTGCTGCGGGGGGCGCCGAAAAGCACCTTCACCGTATTTTTTCGCAGATTGCAGAAGCGGGGCACAAGGTTGTGCTCCTCACGACGGCATTCGCCGGTTGCAAGGCCCGCGAGACGGTTGACGGAATCGAGGTGATTCGCAAGGGAGGCGATTTGCTGTTCCAGCTGACGACGGCGATGAATATCCGCAAGCTGGACCGTGAATTCAATTTTGATGTGGTGGTCGAGGACTTGAACAAGCTTCCGCTGTTTACGCCGTTCTTGACCAAGAAACCCGTGGTGGTGCAGATGCACCATTTATGGCGCGGTTCTATATTCCATGAGGCGTCGTTCCCAATCGCCTTTATGGTGTGGGCGTTTGAGCGCGTTATTCCGTGGTTCTACCGCAAGCAGCCGTTTGTGGTGGTAAGCCCGAGTACCAAGTACGAACTGGAAGAAATTGGAATTGACGAAGACCGCATTTCAGTAATCTATAATGGTTCTGACGAAGCCCATGAGACTTCTGATGTGGATCCGTCGCAGGTTGTGGAAAACGAAGAAGTTCCTGCGACGCCGTATTTCTTGTGGCTTTCTCGCGTGCACCGCTACAAGGGAATTTGGACTGCCCTCGAGGCATTCGAAGAATTTGCCGAGAACCATCCGGATGTAAAGCTTGTGGTGGCAGGCGATGGCCCGCTCCTGAAAAAGATTCCGGCTTGGCTTAAGGAACGCGGGCTTACGGAGCGTGTTGAACTTTTGGGATTTGTATCGCCGTCGAAAAAGCGTGCCCTGCTGCGAAATGCGGTGGCACTCTTGCAGACGAGCTTCAAGGAAGGCTGGGGGCTTACTGTTGTAGAAGCTGCAAGACTTGGAACGACGACGATTGCAAGCGATGTGCCGGGACTTCGCGATAGCGTTAGAAACGGCGAAACGGGACTCTTGTTCCCGGTGGGGGATTTTCATATTTGTGCGTCCGAAATGGACAGGCTTTATAGCGACGACGATTTGCGTGTGAGACTTTCGGCGGCGGCCAAAAGCTATGCGGGCGAGTTCCGCTGGGACATTGCTGCTGAAAAGACTCTCGATCTTTTGCAGGACGCCGTTATAGAGCGACAAGTGGGGGGAGGAAATGAGTAAAATGAATGGCCGACTGAAATCGGCGTTGATTTTTTGCTTGAAGCTGGTGGTGACCATTGTTCCTGCCTACTTTGTTTATCGAAACATCGTGATGGCTCCGGATTGGAGCATCGATGACTTGTATAGGCTCTTTAGCGTCCGCAGTGCGTGGCCCTTGATTGTCGCGGTGCTCTGCCTTGGACTTTCGAACTTTACGGCGTGCTTGCAGTGGAAACTTTTGCTTGAAAAACAGAACGTGAAAATGGGTTACGGGCATTTGCTCAAGCTTTATTACGTGGGCTTGTTCTTCAATAACTTTATGCCGGGCAATGTGGGTGGCGATGCCAAGAAGGTTTACGATATCCGCATGCAGGGCGGTCAGGATTCCGTGGGCGCTGGGCTTACGGCCACATTCTTTGATCGCCTTTATGGGTTGTTCTTTATTACGCTGTTTGCCCTTGCCATGGGCCTTCTGTTCTTTATGCACGACGAGGCGCAGCGTTCGTTCATGTGGCCCTCGGTCTGGATTTTCCTTGGATTCTGCGCTCTGTTTGCCGCCCTTTGCAGCCGTAGGCTTGGTCGCTTGCTGTGCAAGGTACTTACGAAGGTTTTCCCGAAAAAGATTAACGAACGCCTGATTCACATGTTCGAACGGTTCCAGCATTTCCGTTCGGCAAAGCTCCTGGTGTCCATCAACTTGCTTTCGGCGGTGACTCAGGGCCTTCGAATCCTGGTGCATTATTTTTGCGGAATCGCAGTCGGTGTAGACCTCTCGATTTCGTGGTACTTTTACTATATCCCGCTGGTTGCAATCGTGAGTGCACTCCCGATTTCGATTGGCGGTTTTGGCCCCCGTGAACTTTTGGCGCAGTCGCTTTTTGCACGTGCCGGAGTGCCTGGGCTTGAATCGGTGGTGATCCAGCTGCTCGCTTATTTTGTAAGCCTGTTGCTGAGCTTGTTTGGCGCATTCGTATTTTTGCTCGGCGGAACTCCTGTGGCAAATACGCCTGTTGCTAGGACGGCTGGCGAACCGAATTAATTCGACGGCGTAAGCCAGCAAAGGCTTGCGACGGTTTTTAGATAGCGGTGGCGACTTACATGTACTTCGCCCCATTCCATATGAGGCGTTATGGACGCCGAGGAAATCCTCAAGGGATTGAATTCTGACCAGCGTGCAGCGGTGCTGCACGACCATGAACGAGGTGCGCAACTATTGATTCTGGCGGGGGCCGGCTCGGGCAAGACTTCCGTCTTGACCAAGCGAATCCAGTACAGGATTCTTTGCGGTGTAGAACCCGAAAAAATACTGGCGCTGACTTTCACCGCAAAGGCCGCCGCCGAGATGCGGGAGCGCGTGCAGAAGCTGTTCCCGAATGCGGGAGTGCGGCTGTGTACGTTCCATTCACTTGCGCTGTATATGCTTAAATGCAAGGTGCCGAATGGTGCGGGTGGCGAATGCCCTGCTTACGAACTCTTGGGTTTCAAAAAAATGCCTGTGCCGACGGAATCGTCGGAACGTGAATTCACGCAGGCGCTTTCGAAGCTCAAGTTGAAAGTCAAGGTGTCGCGGGAGAACCTGTTTTCGGACTGCTACGGGGCGGCGGTTTCGGCGAAGCTGCAACCGCTCCGCGAGGCGGTGCTGGAGTCGGGACAAGTCGTATTCGAAGACTTGATTTATTCGGCAATTCAGTTGCTTGAAACCAACGAGGCGGCGCGGGATTACTTTCGCGAACAGTGGAAAGAAATTCTGGTCGACGAATACCAAGATATAAATCCTTCTCAGTACCGTTTGGTGAAGGGCTTGCTCGGCGAAAGAAAGCAACTGTTTGTGGTAGGCGATGATGACCAGGCCATCTATGGATTCCGCGGTGCCGACATCGGGAATATTGAACGCTTTTGCGAAGACTTCAAGGAGTCCACACAGATTCGCTTGGAATGGAATTACCGCTCGGTGCCGAATGTACTTTATCTCGCCAATGGCATCTTCAAGAACAAGCCGATTCATTTGCGCAAGATGCTTCGGGCGGGAAACCTGAACGGCTCCGGTGGAAACCCGCTCTATAAGGAAAACCGCAAACCCGAAATCTGGGAGTCCGACAACCCTGTCGAAGAAATCCAGAAAATTGTTCTGTCTGTCAAGGAACTTCGCGAAGGCTACGACCTTGCTTGGAAGAACTTTGCAATTCTCGTTCGCTACAACCGGCAACGTCTTTATTACGAGCAGGCGCTCCGCGATTACAATATTCCGGTTGCAGGCGATGTGGTAACGGGTGTGGGCGAGATGGAAAACGGAGCTGCAACGCCCGAGGTGACTGTTGAAGACGGCGTGCATGTCGAAACTGTGCATGCCTCCAAGGGGCTCCAGTATGCTGTGGTGTATTATGCGGGACTTTGCGAAAAACTTACGCCCGGAGAATGTACGGGTGACCGCAAGGCCCGAAAACGCCAGCTAGATGAGGAACGAAGGCTTTATTACGTAGGGGTGACCCGCGCCGAGGCCTGCCTGTTTTTGTTATATTGCAAGCGTAGATTCTGGAAAGGCCGGTTGCGCCGTTTTAGACGTTCCCGTTTTTTGCCCAAAGAATCGAAAAATAACTCGGTTGCCTTTATGCCTGTTTTCTTGTTTAAAATTTATGTTGCGGTGGCGGTTTTGGGGTATATGCTTTTTTATATACTGACGCTCCCGTTTGCCAAGCTTTATCACGGAAAAAATTTTGATGCATGGCTTGACCTTAAGATTCAGGATTTTTCAAGATTCTGTATGAAGGTTTTGCGGGTAGACTTGACGATTGAAGATCAGGCGCAGCTCGGTAAAGTCGATTGGAACCGCCCAGTGTTCGTTGTCGGAAATCACAATTCTTTTGTGGACATTCCGATTGTGTTCTTGACTCTCCAGAAGACCGTGGGCTTTGTTGCGAAAAAGTCGTTGGGACGCATTCCGTTTTTGCATTTTTGGATGCTAAAAATCGGTTGTATTTTGGTGAACCGTGAAAAGGGTGGTGCTGCCAAGGCTGTACGTAAGGCCATTGCCGAAAGGGGAAACGCCGTACGCGTCTTTATCTTCCCCGAAGGGACCCGCAGTAAGACCGGAGCACTCGGAAGTTTCAAGAGTGGGGTATTCCGCTTTGCCTGCGAAAACAATGCCTTCATGTTACCATTGGTGATTACGGGCTCGGGCCTTGTGTGGGAACGTCGTAAGGATGTAAGCCGTTGCAAGGTGAATGTGAAAGTCCTTTCGCCCGTTGATGTTCTGGAATGCCGCAAGGAAAATGAAAAATTTGACCCGAAGGTAAATTTGCTCCCCATGGTTCACAAGATGATGGAGGATGCCCTGTGATAGGCGTTTTCGATTCGGGTTTTGGTGGGCTGACTATTTTAAAGAACCTGCAGAAGGCGCTTCCGCAGTACGATTACCTTTATCTGGGTGATAACGCTAGAGCCCCCTATGGCTCCCGCAGTTTCGAGACGATTTTCCGCTACACTTTGCAGGCGGTTCGTGAATTGTTCAGCCGCGGCTGCCCCCTGGTGATTTTGGCGTGTAATACGGCATCTGCCAAGGCGCTGCGTAGCATTCAGCAAGACGTTTTACCGTATGAATTCCCTGACAAGCGTGTGCTTGGCATTGTGCGGCCCACCGCCGAAGAAATCGGCATGTTCAGCAAGTCTGGCCATATCGGCATTTTCGGTACGGCGGGTACGGTGTCTTCGGGCAGTTACCTGATTGAAATAAACCATTTCTTCCCGGACCTCAAGGTGACGCAGCATGCCTGCCCCATGTGGGTGCCCCTGGTGGAATATGGCGAACGGGAATCCGAAGGGGCCCGCTTCTTTGTGAAAAAGGACGTGGACGCCCTGCTGGCCGAGGATCCGGACATTGATACTGTGTTGCTAGCCTGTACCCATTATCCATTGCTGGAGGGGGCTATTCGTGCCGCTCTCCCGGAAAAGGTAAAGCTGGTGTTCCAGGGGGATATTGTTTCTGAAAAGACGGTGGACTACCTGAATCGCCACCCGGAAATGGAATGTCGCCTTACAAAAAATGGAAAAACTCGATTCCTGACCACCGATACGGCGAAATTCTTCGAAAAAGGGGCATCTCTCTTTGGAATGACCGGTTTTTCGGCGGAATCTATCACTTTTTAGCTTATAAATTTGTATCTTGCATATTGAAAATAAGCATCGGACTGCCATATGTAGTCCGTTTGTAAGATTTATATAAAAAGGGGACTCCGGGCCTAAAGTTCGGGGTTCCCAAAGTTTAACCTAACTAGAGTGGATGACAAATGCCTAAAACACAGATCAATCTCGAAGGTTGGCAGGACTACCGCGGTAATGCTGCAGGTAGCTTGCTTTACGTCGAAACCAGCCACCAGTCCGAAATGCCGGTCCGCGACCAGCTCAACGAAAACGGTAAGGGTTTCCTTTATGAACCCAACTACGAAACCAGCACCTATGGTCTGATGAGCTGCTATAACGTGAAGGCGATTAACGCAATCCTCAAGGCAAAAAGCCGCTATATTCTGTTCGGCACCCGTTACGAAGGCCTGAGCGATTCTGAACTCCGCAACAAGTATTTGATTATGGGTTACATGCGTGTTGACAAGATCAAGGACGTGCGTACCCGCCACATCCAGCGTTACATGGCTAACCCGGAACTCCAGGAACCGGAATGCATGCAGATGGAACACAACTGGGCTGTCTATGGCCCGATGCGTTTTGTCTCGATGAACGACGCCTTCGTGGTGACCGATGAAATCCTTAAGGAATGGGGTTACCGCGGTCATGCTTCTCGCCAGTTGAAGGCTGTGTTCAAGAAGGAACATTTGGAACAGATTCTTTCTTACCTTGATTCCAAGGAAGATAAGATCGACGAATATATCGCTACGGTCGATGAATTCAAGGAAGCTCTCGAAGAAGGGTAATGGCGTCGCTTACGCTCCGCAAAAAGCAGAAAGCCTCCGCTTAGCGGAGGCTTTCTGCTTTTTTTAATGTGTAATGTGATGTGTGAAATTAGAAGATAATCGTCATGCATTCCACATTACACGCCTCACATTACTTTTTCACTGCCTTGATGGTCGAGGCGTTCGTCTTCACCAGGTACATGCCTTGGCGCAGATTCAGGCGGAGCGTGCCGTCATCATTCATCGCCTGGTTCTTAAGTCCGCTCCAGACGAGGTTTCCGTTCAGGTCGAATACCTTGGCGGTGGCGTTCTGGTCGTTTGCCAGGTTCGATGCGACAGGGGTGCGGATGTTGCTTGGGGTATCCGAAATGAATACGACAGTCGTGATGGATTTTGCCGGAACAGAAATTGTTTCTGTGGGCGAAATCTCCTTGCTCTTGTCGCCGTTTTCGACGGATTGTACGGCGTAGTGCGCCGTATAGTTGTCGAGAGGAATGCTCAGTTCCGTTGCAGAGGACTTGTTTATGGCAACCACGGTGATGGAGTCACCGTTTGCGCTGCGGAATGCGACTGTATACAGATTGCTGTTGTCGCTCGTGGCACCGATCACTTTCCAGCCTGGGTTCACGAACTTGGAGTAGTGGCGCATGGCATGGTATTCGGGGAAAATCTTGATTTCCTTTCCTTCGCACACGTGTCTGCCATCCCCGGTGAGGTCCCAGCCAGTACCGGGGCACACGCCGATCATTTGTGCATGATAACCGTAGAAAAGTTGCCAGGCGACGTAACCACCTAATTTTCCGTCGGTGAAGCCAATCTGCATGATATGGGCGAGTCCAAGCATATCCTCTTCGCGAGGCTCGTCAAGCATCGGGCAGAATTCCGTCATGATAATGGGCTTTGTGCCGTATGTATCGGCAATCGATTTCATGGGGGCGCGGAAATTTTCCGGATTCAGGTAGTTGGTGCCGGAGTTGTCGCCGCTCATTGCATGGTACAGATGGTAGGCGTAACCGTCCAACTTGTTGGCATCGAGAGCCTGAGCGTATTTGTCAAAGTTGCCGTATCCGATTCCGAGAGGTTCGGGGCCCAGGATTTTTGCTTTTCCCTTGACAGCGTCGTAGACGGCGTTCAGGGCTTCCTTGTAGCCAGCGATTTCATCTGTTTCCGTGGGCTCGAACAAGGTTTCTTCGTAATTCGCTTCCATGTCCGGTTCGTTCTGGAGGCTGATGTAGTCTGGAACGATGCCTTGTGCGGCGTAGGATTCAAGGCTCTTCTTCCACCAGTTTGCAAAGTCGGTGTATGCGTAGGAGCCATAAGTGTCTCCGTTGGCCTTTTTTAGGGTTTTGTCCGATTTGGAATGACCGTCATAGCCGTTGAGACTGCCGCTCGGCTTAAGGTTGCCGGGAGCGCTCCAGCTGGACATCTCGATTTTCAGGTGGCTGCCGAGTCGCTTTTGGGCTGCCTTGATAATATTGATGTCATCGGTCAGGTCCTTGCTTTCGTCCTGGAGCCAGTTCGCGACGCGGAGGAGGGAAAGGTTCAGTCCCGTGAAGGCGGTGTCGAAAAGAACTTCTTGGTCTTCGGCAGGCAGGTTGGCAATCCAGTTCTGGTAATAGACGGATGCGCCGCCGAAGCCGATGATTTCTTGCTTGGTTGCACTCGGATCTACGGTAATGTTTGCCGCAGTGGCGATTGTAGCTGCAGCGAGGGCTGTAATAATCGTTTTTTTCTTCATAAAAACCAACTCCGTTTATTTCGAAAATAGCTTTATTTGGGGCTCTTGTGAAGTCAAGAAATGTTAAAAATAAAGGGAATTGCTTGAACTGTCGCGGGGGTGGAGTTTTTAGGGTATAATAGTTCCGATTTGTAAGTTTTTGGGTATATTTAGACCAATGAAGGAAGAAAATGAATCTGGAATTGTAGAAGAGCGGCCGGCGAGGCAAATGGTTCGCCCCACAAAGGCAACGGATGAGGTGCCTTTGCATTTGGTGTCGGTAAAGCACGAAACTCCGTCGACGTTTAGCTTGGCGGAACCGGGTTCTTGGCCGATTGTGATGCAGTTCTTTTTGTATCCTAAAACGCTTGCGGGAACTCCGTTTTTTATAGTCAGGGCGTTTCTGGTTGTGATGATGGCTTTTTATTCGGTTCAGCTGGTGCAGGAAGGGTACGATGCATGGGTGGCGCAGTTCTTGCATTGCTTGAATTTGCCGGTGCATGAAACGGGACACTTGGTGTTTTCGATTTTCGGGAACCGAGTGTTGCATTCGCTGGGCGGTTCGCTGTTCCAGATTATTATGCCGCTCGTATTCTGCTTTGCACTATGGATTAAGCCTCGCGATATTTTAGGGGCGTCGATTGCGCTTTGGTGGGCGTTCGAAAATTTTATCGATGTGGCCGTGTACATTGACGATGCATTGTCCATGAAATTGATGCTCATTAGTGGTGGCACCGGTGCCGAAGCCCCTTACGGATTCCATGACTGGAATTTTATTCTGTCCGAGATGGGGCTGTTGCTCAAGTACGATACGATTGCAAATGCCGTCTACACTGCGGGCTATGTGGGAATGTGGCTTTGTGTGCTTTGGGGCGCTTGGAGCCTGTTCTATTACTGGTTTTACCAGCGGAATAACGACTAGATTTTACTGCAAATGGGACAGTTCTCGGGCTTGTGGCCGAGAGCCTTGCAGTAAGTACGCCCGAACAGAATGATTTGCAGGTGGCGCTTTTCCCATTCGTTTTCGGGGAAAATTTTCTTGAGGTCTTTCTCAGTTTGTTCAACTGAAGAACCGTCGGAAAGTCCCCAGCGTTTGGCGAGGCGGTGAATGTGCGTGTCTACCGGGAAGGCGGGAATCTTGAACGCGTGAATCATCATGACGCTTGCCGTCTTGTGACCTACGCCGGGAAGCGCCTCGAGTTCTTCGAATGTCTGTGGGACAACGCTGTCGTACTTTTCGACAAGAATCTTGGACAGGTTGAAAATGTTCTTGCCCTTGGTGGTCGAAAGACCGCAGGGCTTGATGATTTCGGTGATTTTTTCGACGCCGAGCTTCACCATGGCCTTAGGCGTTTTTGCATTCTTGTAAAGTTCCTTGGTCACCTGGTTGACGCGGAGGTCGGTGCATTGCGCACTCAACACGACCGCGACTAGGAGCGTGTAAGGGTCAGAGTAATCCAGTGGAATCGGCGGGTTTGGGAGCAACTCGTCGAGTGTTTCGCTGATGAATTTTATCTTATCAGCTTTTTTCATTTATAGATCCTGCTCCTTCGAACCTAACTCAACTAAGAAAATAAATTTTCAAGTTTCGTATATCGACTCGTTGCACTCTCCCCAAAGAGGATAACTCAACTTGAGAACTAAAGTTCTTAGTTTCGTATAGCTCAGGATGACACTTAGTGTGCTTTCTACTCGCAGTCCCTGGTGAAGTCTTGCTGCATGTTGAAGCTAGGCATTTCGTCGTGCGGCTTACCGACTTGTACGGCGGGGACGCCAGCGTAAGTCGTGTGTGCCGGAACGTCGCTCACCACTACAGCGCCTGCGCCGATTTTTGCGCCATCGCCAATGTGAATGTTGCCGAGCAACTGGGCGTGGGCGCCAAGCATCACGCCGTTTCCGATTTTCGGGTGACGGTCGCCGACTTCGTTACCGGTACCGCCGAGGGTCACGCCGTGCAAGAAGCTCACGTTGTTTCCGACGACAGCGGTTTCACCGATGACAATGTTCGTGGCGTGGTCAATCAAAAGGCCGTAACCGATTTTGGCTGCCGGATGAATGTCCATGCCGAACTTGCGGCTAATGATGCTCTGGAGCATCTTGGCGGGGAAGGAACGACCTTCCTGCCACAGGGCGTGGGCGGCGCGATAAGCCTGCAGACCTTGGAAACCCTTGAAGAACAGAAGCGGTTCCAAAAAACTCGTGCAAGCCGGGTCGCGAAGGACCGTAGCGTACAAGTCCTTGCCCGCGCATGTGACCAGTTCCGGATACTTGAGGTAAAGAATGCCGAAAACCTTTTCAAGTTCAGCGCGGTCAATCACCTCGCCTGCAAGCTGACACGAAAGAGTGACAGAAAGCATCGCGGCAAAATTCTTGCTATTAAGAATTTGCTCCGTAATCATCAGTACCGAAAGCGGTTCGTCGTGGACCAGTTTTTCGGCTTCGCAGCGAATTTTGTGTTCTATCTCTTCGACGTTCATTTCTTTGCCTTGTCCTTCGAGTCTTCTTCTTCGTCATCCAAAGTGGGAATCACCTTGTTTTCGCGACACAGATTTTCTTCGCGGATTTTGAAGGTGAAGTCTACGAGGTTATTTTCAAACATTTTCTGGTAGGGCTTTTTCTTCTGTACGCTCTCGAGGGCGCAAGTGCAGTAGTTGATGCGCTGAATCAGCGATTTTTCGCTGCCGGGAGTTCCCTTGCCAAAGACGCATTCATGCATGATGGCGTATTCCATGGCGCGGTCATAGCGGTACTTGCACTTATTTGGCATATCGGGCTGGGCTGCCACACGTTCGATAATGCCTTCGTTCGGAATGCTCGTGAATACGCTACAGGTAATGATGCCTGCAATAAAGAACAGCAGGCATACGCCCAGGTTTATCAAGAAACGTTTGCCGCGGCCAATCTTGTTGTAGCTGCGTTCTACCGCTTCGAAGGCTTGGGTGGCATGAAGCCGGACGTCATCTAAATCGTTGTTTGCCATTTAGTTTGTCTCCTGTAGCGTCCAGATTTCGGGGAGTGCTCGGTAGTCTTCTGCGAAGTCTAAGCCGTAGCCCACCACGAATTCGTTTTCAATTTCAAAACCCACGAAATCGGCCTTGATGTCGACTTCGCGGCGTTCCTGTTTATTCAAAAGCACACAAGTGCGGACCTCTTTGGCTCCCGATTCCTTGAGCAGGTTTGTGAGCCCGAGGAGCGTTGTTCCTGTGTCGGCGATGTCGTCGACCATCAGGATTTTTTTGCCGTTGAGGTCAAACTTGTCGAGTCCGCGCACCTGGAGTTTGCCGCTGGATTCGGTGGAATTGCCGTAGCTAGAGGCCTTGATGAAGGCGATTCTTTTTTGAGTAGCCTTGGGGCCTTGCGCCTTTGCCAGTTCTCTGGTCAAGTCGGCGGTAAACATGTAAGCTCCGGTGAGGGCCGAAAGCAGGATGTCGTAATCGTAAGCCGCAGCGATTTCGCGGGCCAGTGTTGCCACTCGCTTGCGGATTTCATCTGCACTAATCAACGGCTTTTCGGACATCCTGTACATTCTTATACCTCAAAGTTCAACCAGCTGAACATGGGCTTGAGTGCCGAAATCTTGCTGGTCGGGTACTTCACGTATTCCTGGTAGGCGGGGAACACCTTGTTTTCGAGACTGGTCTTGTCGATTTCCAACTTGAGCCAGTCGGCGACGGTAATCAGTCCCGTGATGTGGTGGACGGAACTTGCATCGAAACTTTCGATGACGGAATTGATCAGCTTGATGAGCTTTGCGTGGAACATGCGGCCCGTACCGCCGAAGGAGTAGTGGGTGCGCAGGGCGTTTGCTTCGTCAATCAGGTCCTTGATTTCGTCAAAGATGTTCTGGTCGTCGTTTTCCAGGTATTCGAGCGCAAGGTGGTGGATTTTGGAGTTGATTTCCAGCGAAAGGATCTTACGCATGGTATCCGGCAGGGTATGATCCGGATCGGCCAGGCTGTCAATTGAAAGCCCGTGAGAAAGTGCGAAGTTCGAGAAGGATTCCGTGAGGTCGTTCAGATATTTCTTTGTAGAAATCTGATTGATGCGCTTCAGGGAATCGCTCATGAGGTTGCGCATGCGGACCACATAGGCCGTGGGGTACAGCGTCTGCAGTTCCTGGGTGCTCATGTTGGGGTTTTCGACGAACTTCAGTCCGTTCTGCTCGTGTTCACCATCGGCAACCACCAGGTTGATGCGGCCCAGCATGTCGGTAATGGCGAGCACTGTGGAAATGCGCTTTTCGTCGATATACTTGTCGCTGTACTCGGTGCGTACCAGTGTCTGGCGCCTGCGGGATGCAATCTTTGTGGCGACGATCTTGCGGCCCCTTTCAGAGGTGGTGCTGCCATTTTTCTGGGAATCGGTTTCCAGGTTCAGGTGGAAAATAGCGGCTTGCTCGGCCATTTCCTTCACGACCACCGGAACCTTTTCTTCGGCGTAGTTGGTAAACACTTCGGCGCCGTTCCACTTATGTTCATTACTGGTGGCGCGGGCGAGAATGCTGATGACCTCGTTCTTGATGTGGTGACCGTAAGGCAAGAACGGTTCCAGGAGTTCCATGGCACGGAGGGCGTAGCGCATGTTCTGTACCGGTTCCAGGCCTTCGATATCGTTAAAGAACCAGCCGCAGCTCGTGAAGCTGAACAGGCAGAACTTTTGTACTTCCAGAAGGCGGATTGCCTTGGCGCACATATCGGCGTCATCCGGGTTCTTGACGGTCTTGGCGAGGAATGCCTTGATGCGGGATTCGTCTTCGGGAGCCACCAGGGTTTCCACGTAATTGTTGCGGGCGTCCCAGGGGTTCACGTCCGAAATCTTTTCGAATTCGCGGACGAATACGTCATCGGCCAATTTTTTCAGATGGTTGAATGCGTCGCGGAGCGGACCGCGCCACTTCTGGTTCCAATCCGGGCCGCCGCCTGTCGAGCATCCGCAATCGCGGTACCAGCGGCCAACGCCGTGGGCACAGCTCCAGGCACAGCCTTCGCTGTAGAAGTTCTTGAGTAACACTTCGTGCTGTGGCGGGAATTCCTCGAGGAACCAGCCGTAGTTCACCGGGACCATGTTATGGTCGGGGGCGTAGTGGTTGTAAAGCCAGGCGGCGCACATATCGCCGAAGGGTTCGTGGTGACCGTAGGATTCACCATCGGTACCGATGCTGACTAATTGCGGGTCTTTGCGCTTTTCGTCCCAGGCGTCCTTGATACGGTTGCCGAATGTTTCAGCGCTGCGCAGCAGGTGTTCAAAGCCCACCGCCGAAGAAAGCCACGGGTTGTAGAAGAATACGTCTAGGTAGCCGTCGCAAACGAGCACGCCGTCCTTGTTACGCGGGTAAATGCGGTACGGGCGAGTCGTGTCGATGTCGGTGTTGCTGCATCCCGTCCATTCCGAGTCGCCGAATTTACGGAACTTGTCGGTCTGGGTGGGCGAAAGGATGGTGAACTTGATGCCGGCCTTGATGAGTTCCACAACCGTCTCGAAGTTGATGGCGGTTTCGGCAAGCCACATGGCTTCGGGCATGCGTCCAAAGTGGAACTTGAAATCTTCGATGCCCCAACGAATCTGCGTCTTTTTGTCTTCGGCAGAGGCGAGCGGCATGATGATGTGGTTGTACACCTGCGCAATCGCGTTGCCGTGACCTTTTAGACGTTCCATGCTCCGCTTGTCGGCTTCCTGGATTCGCTTGTAGGTGTCAGGTGTGTTGGTGCGGATCCATCCCATCAAGGTCGGACCCATATTGAAACTCATAAAATCGTAGTTGTTGACAATGTCGACAATACGGCCCTGGGGGCTCAAAATACGGCTTGCAGAATTGGGACTATAACACTGACTTGCAATACGGTCGTTCCAGTCGTGGAAGGGACGTGCGCTCGGCTGATTCTCGATAACGCCCGTCCAAGGATTTTCACGAGGCGGCTGGTAAAAGTGACCATGGATCGTAAAATAAAGGGGGTGCTTCTTTTCCATGTTAGCAAATATAAAAAAAGGCTCGCATAGCGAGTCTTTTGATTATTAAATGAGGCTTGGTTTTACTTCACTCTGATTCTCTGCGCGTAGCCTGCAGTGCCGTTCTTGGCGCGCACGATGTAGTTGCCGCTGGCGATGCCGTCGAGGTTGAATTGCTGGGTGCCTGCGGGTAGGTTGCCCTTGGCGAGGCTTGCTACTTTGTGTCCGAGCATGTCAAAGAGTGCGATGCTTGTGTGGCCTGCCTGCGGAATGGTGATGTTCAGGTTGTTGCCTTGCAGCGTGATGTTTAATTTGTTGGGAATTCGGTTGAAAGCACTTGTGGTAACTTCGGCGATGTATTTGTCCCAGCCGGGCATGTTGTCGAGAGCGATAATGCGTTCGTCGTCCAGGTTTCGCTTCCACATGTCGGCAGGAGTCTTTTCCAAGAAGTTTCCGCTCCAGGTCTGGCTCCAAGTCATCCAGTAGCTCCAATAGGCCTTGTCTTCGGCAATGCTGTCAATGTCCGGAATGGCACCGTTTTCGCTCAAGGCAATCATCTTGCTTGTGCCCACGTCGCTCACAATCTTGTTGTAGTAATTGGCTGCAGAATTGTGGTCATTCAGCGGGTCGTAAATGTCGACTGCCACGATGTCCACGTATTCATCGCCAGGGTACCATGCTGCATTCAGGGCGCTGTAGTCGTAACCGAATTTCGGGTCGGTATTGATGTTCCAGACCCAAATCAGGTTGGTGAGCTTGTTGGTCTTGACCATGCGATCGAATACCAGGCGGTACAGCTGTACATAGCATTCGGGGCTTGCGGTACCCCACCAGAACCAGCCACCGCTTGCTTCGTGAAGCGGGCGCCATATGACGGCGATTCCCTTGTCTTGCAGTTGCTTAAAATAGCCCGAGACAATGTCTACGTCGGCGACAATGTCCTTGTATTCCTGCGAGGTCTCGTCAAGTTCCTGGCATTGTTCGCCCTTGAAAGCCTTGGTGTAGTTAAAGCAGGTATTTGTGTTCGAAGTGCCCATGACGCCTTCGGTGCAGCCGGGGTTGTTAAAGCCTGCGGGAGTGCCCTGCGTGTAGAATACGGTGTCTTCGCCGACCTTCCAGTGCCAAGTATAAGTCGGAATGCCGCCCATGTTCCACAAGTCTTCGGTCATGAGCAGGTTGTTTTCGGTGTAGCCCTTGAACCAGCCTTCTTCATGGTGGCCGCCTGCGGCAAACAGCATGTCGAAGCCGCCGATGGCGGGGTAATGGCCGCTATGCTTGTAGAATTCGTCGATGTCCGTCTGGCCTTTCCACGAGACTTCTGTGTCGGAGAACTTGCAGGAGTCTGCGGGGGTGCAGCCACCGGGCGGAATGAGCCGCATGTTGCCGTAGTCGTAGTTGAAATTCTGGTCGCTGATCATCATGCCGCTGATGGTCTTCTTTAAGAAGTTATCGCGGAGGAAGGTCTTGACCTTCATTGCGCTTTCGGTGGCGTTCGGGGTCACCGGCAATGCGCTGATGTTGAATTCGGGGTCCGGGTGGCGTTCCAAACTTAAGTAATCAATACCTGCTTTGCTAGCGGCTTTGATTTCTATAATATGTGAAATGCCTGCTTTTAATTTGACGCTTCCTTCTAGAAGAAATTCCTTGTTGTTGTAGGTTCCTGTTGTGGTTGAATACTGCCCCAACTCATTATCATCTACAGTAACGCTTGTATTGTTGCTGACATACAGATCCTGTATCCATAAGTGGATTCGTAAATCGTACATGGCGGTTTCCGTGACTTCGACGGAAAACTGAATGGCTGACGCTTCAACGAATTTGCCTCCAGAAACGTCAATCGTCTTGGTTGTGTCGTAGATTTGCCAACCTTTAGACATGTCAGTTTCATAGACTTTGGAGGCTTCCACAATCGAGGCGGCATCGATTCCTTCGATGTCTTCTGCTTCGTATGTGGTGGGGGTGGCGAACGCAGACGACGCGCCCATTGCGCCCATAGTTAATGCGGTGCAAAAGACCGCCGTGAATTTACATCCCATAACAACACTCCTTTTTTTTTGCTTTGCCCCCCCTTACGTCATCCTCGACCGTCAAGGAGGGGGTCCATTTTACTTTACCTGAATTCTTGTGTTCTGCGAAAATCCGTTCCCCTGCATTTTTACAATATATTGCCCGGCTGCGATTCCGTTCAGTTTAATGCATGCGTTTGCGCCATTAACAATGCGGTTCATCACCTGATGGCCCTGCATGTCGAAAATCGAGACCTTTGCCGTTGAAGCGTTCAGGTTTACCTGTAAATCATGACCGACAAGTCGGATTGCGGGGGAAGCTATTTTCGCGGGGGCGATTAGGGTCGTCTCCATTTCGTAATTATCCCAGCCGGGCATGTCTTCGAGCGTCAGGGTATAGCTGTTGTTCATGACCGTGTTCCAGCTTTCGGCCGTATTGTCGTTGGCCCAACCTTCCATCGCGTAGTCGCCATACCACGGCATAAACCAGCTCCAGTTGGCGCCATCAGCCTTCATTTCGTCAGGGTAGGGCACGGAGCCATTTTCGCTGAGTGTTACGATCTTTCTGCCACCGAACATTTCCTTGACGGTTTCAAAACTACCGACAAGGCTAGAGTGGTTGGATTCACGCGGATAGTAATAGTAGTCGCGGCCCACAACGTCCACGTATTCATCGCCTG
>JAEEGK010006339.1_pt1 | contig 28486 bp, 26 predicted proteins | sample 8958771 | NCBI WGS metagenome assembly JAEEGK01 (sample SAMN16246547, study PRJNA631951) | gut metagenome | biome: gut microbiome; feature: rumen; material: SC-attached | host: Bos | place: Iran: Karaj | collected 2018-10 | reverse complement strand
GGAGTCCCGTTCATCTGGTACCGGTGGAACGAGTATCGGAGCAAGGCGGACGAGGGACGCACCATCTCGAAGAAGGAGTACGACCAACTCTCGCCCGAGCAGAAGGCGGAGTACTCCCCTGTCCGCGACCGTCAGATCCGGACACTCTTCAACATCGAACAGACCACCCTCCCACTCACCGACCCGGAGGCCTTCGCCAAGGCCGTGAAGGAGTATGGGACACAGGAGGACCGCGCCCCCAGGGATGACAAGCAGACGCGCATCGACGTCAACCTCCTTCTCGGGAAACTCGGCGAGAACCTCGTCCCGATCCGCAAGGACGGGACCGGACTGGCGCACTGGGATTCCGAGAAGGACGTCGTCCATCTCCCCGCCCAGAAGCACTATCCGGACTACGCCTCGTATGTCCAGGATGCGCTTCGCCAGGTCGTGACGGCAACGGGGCACCCCGGTCGCATGGACCGTCCGGGAACGGCTGTCGAGGGGATGCGGGAACCCGCCGAGGGACTCCGAAGCCGTGAGCGCCTCGTCGTGGAACTGGCGTCCGCCGTGAAGATGAACCAGTTCGGACTGCCCGCCCGGCTCTCCCCGGAGAGCCTCCCGCTCGTGGAGGGCTGGAAAAAGTCCATTGAGGAGACCCCGGGCTTCCTCTCTCACGTCGAGGCGAATGTCAATAAGGCCCTCAGCCTCATCGACAAGGCCGAACGTGGCCAGAAGGTCGAGATGCGTCCCATCGAGGTCAAGGAGGAGAAACCTTCTGAGACCGTGAACGCGAAGGTCACCATGATCCAGGACGATGACAGGAAGTGGGCTCTCTACATCAAGCCCGAAGGTGAGAAGGGATTGGCGATGTACCCCGACAAGGCGGACCTCGGCCGTTTCTTCGCCCTCGCCAAGCAGGGCGGTGAGAAGTTCGAGGCCCTCCGTCAGGAACTGGCGCAGAAATACTACTCCCTGGCCACCTCACATCCGGAGATGAAGGCGGATCTTTTCTCCAGCAAGGAGCAGGACGTGGACCTCTCCGCCGTCCAGCGTGTGAGTATTATCCAGCAGAAGCCCAAGCCGGGAACAGACGAACCCCGCAAAATCATGTGCTACCTGGAGGTCCGGGGGATGGACAAGCCCGAGGTACGCGAGGTCTCCCCTTCCCAGTACCAGCGCCTGTGGCTTGCCGAGGACAAGGAAGCGTACAAGCGTGCGCTCGCCGCTACGCTCTTCGCCGACCTGCTGAGGCAGAAGAAGGATGTCGAGGAGAAACGGGAGCAGAAGGAGCAGGAAGAGGAGAAGCGCCGGAACTCCCCGGAACAGAAAGCCAAGGAAGAAAGGGAGGAAAAGGCCAAGGAGGCGCTCACGAGAGCAGAAACGGGCCTTGTCGCCGGCATCATCGCCGGAGGCATCGCACAGGACCAGCAACAGGAGGAACGCAGCCGTGGCTTCCATCGCTAGGATCCTCCTCACGGGGCTGGCGGCCGTGCTTCTCGCCGCCGGTCCCCTTCATGCCGGGAACAATGACCCGGCTCCGAAACTGAACCGAATATCGATAAAGAGAACGATGAGCAAGGCAAGTGACTATGTGGACAAGTACGCCGAGGCGGCGATGGAGCAGATGCGCAAGTACGGCATCCCGGCTTCCGTTACCCTAGCCCAGGGCATACTGGAGAGCGCCAGCGGACAGAGCGAACTGTCCCGCAAGGGAAACAACCATTTCGGGATCAAAGCGACGAAGACGTGGCTGGACGGGGGCGGCCGTTACCTCGTGTATACGGATGACAAGCCCAATGAGAAGTTCTGCCAGTATGCCTCCGTGGCCGATAGCTACGAGCACCATTCCCTCTTCCTGCGTGGCAACAAGCGGTATGCGAACCTCTTCGAGCTCTCTCCGGACGATTACGTCGGCTGGACGAGGGGCCTGCAGGATGACGGCTATGCCTCCAGCAAGCAGTACGCATCGAGTCTCCAGAGCCTTATCAAGCAGCACGGCCTAGACCGCTACGACCGTCAGGTGATGCAGGAGAAGGGATGGCAGAACACGCTCGCCCCGACGACGAGCACCACTGACCTGGCCGCACACTCTAAGGCTGTTCTGGGCGAGCAGCCTCCGGCAGCGGCACCGACCACTGAGGAGAAACCCCTGGAGCAGCAGGAGCCCGAGAAGAAGGAAGAGCCGAAGGACAAGGACTACTTCAACACCATTACCGGGGAGCAGGATCCGTGGAAGAACTTCTTCGGGCTTCTCGGAGCGGCCGGTGACTACCCTGCCGCCGACCCCATTGTCGAAATAGCGAGCACCCTCTTCGCCAGCCTGATGGCCATGGCCATCCAGATCGACAACATGGGGAACGTGCAGCAGCTGCAGCAGGAAGCCCCCGCACAGCAGGCCTCGGTCTCCCAGGCGAACAGCCTCGCCTCGCAGAACTTCGAGAATGCGATGAACAGCATGAACAACAATCCAATAAAACGTACAAGATCATGATTAAGAGCAAAGTAACCGTCATCGGGACCGTGACCCGTTCCGCTGACATCAAGAACGGCCGCGATGGGCAGCTGTTCATTTCTTTCGGCATGCGCGTCCGCCTCGGAGACGGGGATGACGCTGCTGACATCGACATCAGCGTCGCCTACGACGGCGATGACGAGGATGCCCTGTTCACGAACAAGGACGACCGTGTCAAGGTCCAGGGCGTGATGACCTTCAAGAAGATGGGCGACCAGATCTACTACAACCTTTCCGCCGAGAAGATCAAGCACGACGTGACCGAGGCCGACGCCATCAGCGGCACCCTCGAGTTCCGCGGCACGGTCGGCGCAAAGGGCGTGGTCCAGCACCAGGGCAAGAAGGGTGCGTTCCGTCACTTCGATGCGTACAGCGCGGAGAAGGTCGGCGACGACCAGTACTCCTACATTTGGGTGCATTTTGTGGACTTCGGCGACGACCAGAGGATCTGGATGGGTCCGAAGACCAAGATCAAGGCGCAGGGTGCGCTGGAGCTCCAGGTCTACAAGGAAAGACTCAGCATCAACTGCCGCGTCGACCAGGTTTCCAAGTGGGTTAAGGACGAAAGCAAGTAGTAACGGCCATGGCACAGGACAAGAGACAAGAAAACACCGACCATCTGTCTGCGGCCGACAAGGCCCTGCTCCGCTTCACGGAGCTGATGATCGACAAGATCCAGACGCTGCAGGGAGACTGGAAGAAGCCCTGGTTCACGCCGGGTGTGACCCAGCCTCCCCAGAACCTGTCCGGACGCCACTACAACGGCGGCAACTCCCTGATGCTGATGCTCCAAGCCGAGAAGATGGGATACGAGATCCCCGTGTGGGGAACCTTCGACCGCATCACGAACTTGAACTACGTCAAAGACAAGAACGGCAACGTCTTCCAGGCCCGTGACAAGCAGGGGAACAAACTTCCCATGGTGACCGTCAACAAGGGCGAAAAGTCCTTCCCTGTCTTCCTCACGACCTTCACCGTCGTGAATCCGGAGACGAAGGAGCGCATCCCCTACGACGACTACAGGAACCTCTCCAAGGAGGAACAGGCCAAGTACAAGGTCTATCCGAAGCTCCAGGTCTACAACGTGTTCAACGTCGCGGCCCAGACGAACCTCGAGGTGACTCGTCCGGAGATGTACGAGAAACTCAAGGCCCAGGCGGCTGGTCAGATCCAGCAGCAGGGTGACCTCAAGAGCCATCCCGCCATCGACCTGATGATCGACGAGAACCTCTTCTTCTGCCCCATCAACCAGGTCAAGGGAGACAAGGCCTACTACTCCCCTGCCAACGACCATATCGTCGTCCCGAAGCGCGAGCAGTTCGTCGACGGAGAGGCCTTCGCCACGAACACGCTGCACGAGTGCGCCCACGCCACTGGTGCGGACTCCCGACTGGATCGTCATCTGGGTGGTCATTCCTTCGGCTCTCCCGAATATGCACGGGAGGAACTGATCGCCGAGCTTTCGGCGGCGGTAATCTCCAGCCAGTACGGCATGAGCAAGCACATCAAGAGCGACAGCGCCCAGTACCTGAAGTCCTGGCTCGGTTCCCTCCAGCAGGGTCCGGAGTACCTCAAGAGCGTCCTCGGCGACGTCCGGCGTAGCTCCGGCTTGATCACCCAGCGCCTCGAAGCTATTCAGCAGGAGATGGCCCGGGGCGAGGAGGCGGACTACGGTAAGTTCCGTTCGGTCAAGGCGGAAAGCCAGCAGCCCGTGCAGGAACACCAGGTCCAGGCGGCCAAGGAGGCCCAGCCTGTCGAGCAGGAAGAGGAACGCCCCCACTACGGACGTTCTAGATGATCTAACAGACGGATGGCGCCATGGGCAGGAAGAAGAAACACAAGGATAAGGGAGTGCTGGAATATGTCTCCGTGAAGAACCGGAAGAATGTCAAGGCGCTCATTCGTGAACTAGGATTGGTCTTAATAAAGGCGGAAATCGTGGAACCAGAACGCTGAACGCCCGATAAGAAATGACGGCTGGCTCATCCAATGGTGGGTCAGCCGTCATTTTCCTGTTTCTTATGTTTACTCAGTAAGTTCCTTCAAGATCTTGTCTACGTCCTCTTTGCTGAATGTGAATACATGGCCGAAAACGCCGACAGAGACTTTCTTGATCTCCTTGCCGGTATTGAACTTGCCTACGCTATAGATGAAACGGTTGTCGACGGTTAGGCCGCTGTCCAGAATCCATCCTGAAATCGATGTCCCCAGGGATGCCCCCAGAACGGCGAGACCTTCATCACCATCCTTGGTATTCTTTTGGATGTTCTCGTTGAGCTTTTCATTAATGACCGAAAGGATAGCGTCCTTGTGGGCCTGCTTGTCAGGGCATGTCACGACCGCGATCCCGAGAAGGGCGACAATGACGGCAGCGGCGATAATCCAGCCAAGGCTCTTTCGTGGCTTCGGTTCCCTTTTCACGCTCAGGTAATCATCGACGGCCTCCTTGAACAGGCGCTCGAAATCGTCCAGGTTCTCCGCCTCTATCATGGCAATCTCCGGAACGCCTTCTACGTCGCCGTAATACATCTTTTCCCCATCGGAGAACTTCGGTGTGCAGTAGTAATTTCTGTATTTCATGAGTCCGTTTTTATCCTACTAATCTGAAGCCAATTCCAAGCCGATTGAATCCAGGTACTTTATGATCTCGTGCAAGGTGCAGCGGCCAAGTGACCAAAACCCCAGCAAAGCGTTTGGGGTATACTGTACCAGATGCCCGATCATAGTGATATCATTTGTCCGCAACACATTTTTGGCAAGGTTCGGAAGTGGCGTATCCTGAATCTTTGTAAACATGATGGGCGCCCAGTCATCCTTGGGCCTTAATGCTTCCTCATTGAGGAAGTCTGACCAAAGATTCGCGATCACGTTCTTGTTCTCTTCAATGAAACGTCGGAATAGTTTCCGCTCCAATCTTGGCAGGCCGAGGGACTTCATGGATAATTCATAGAAGTCTTCTATCGAGACACTTTCAGTCGATGTTATAGGGGTTTCACGTATCATATCCGGTCAGTCGATCAATTGATTGGCACTCTTGCAAAGATACTTTTTCTTTTGGAGAACTGGAAAGAAGTCAATAACTTTGTCCCGTGCATCAAGAGTCTCCCCCGGAGGAGCGCCAACCGAGCAGCCAGAAGCCACGGTGGCAAAACGATGCGGATGTTCAATCAAAAAAAGTCTGTATCATGGACAAGTACAATTTCTTCCGACAGGGCGGACCGCGCCCTACCGAGGAGCAGCGTCTCCTCACCAAACTGTTCTACATCAACGCGAACGAGATCCACGCCCGTTTCGATGACTGGAAGGACGATGACCGTTTCTATTTTATTCCTCTCTACATGGAGATGACCTACAGCATTGGCTGGGTGGCAGAGATCGCCCCGGACCCGGTATGGCTCGGGTCCTTCGTCCGCTGCAATCTGGAGCACCCGGAACTGTTCCAGGTCACGTGTCCCAAGTGCAAGAAGACGGTATTCCCCTACCGATACGTCGGTTCCCCGCTCAGCGGTCGGGTGGATCTGGAATACGAATGCCAGTGTGGGAAGAAGGGATATGAGATGGTCTCCGGTTGGCGTGTCCGGGCGATCGCATTGAGGGACCAGCTGGCAAGTGACAACCCCCGACTCCTGAAGGCAAAGCTCCTGCTTCCTGGTTTCAAGGCCTTACCGATTGAATTGTTTCTTGAATGGTTGCATAGGTAGGTATACTCTTTACTCGAACGGATGGCCATCTTTAAGGGGTGGCCATTTTGGGTTCTTGTGTCACAAGTTGGCACAATTGGTCACAATCTTTGTCGGTGAAAGCATGAATACATTGATTCAATATGCCTTGGTTGGGCCATTTTATTATTTGGGCGATAACGTCAAAATGAAAAAAGTCTAAACGAAAAGAGTAATACTGCTATGTATATCGACTATATCTCAATCGACTGGAATAAGATCCTGGAGGAATCCTATCTGACCCGAATTCCGGCGCTCTGCCTATTACAGAAACTACAGTTTCGCAAGCCCGTTACTTTTTTTGTCGGTGAGAACGGCTCTGGGAAGTCAACCCTTTTGGAGGCTATAGCTATTGCCTATGGATTTAACCCTGAAGGCGGCTCACTGAATTACCGGTTCTCCACACACGATGACTACTCGGAGCTTTGCGACGCCATCACCATCGGCAAAGGTGTGCATGAAAAGAACCGGGGATTCTTTCTCAGGGCAGAGAGTTTCTACAATGTCTCAACGCAGGCCATCGAATACGAGAAAGGCTGGGGACCGATGTATGGGGAAAAGACCCTTCACGAGCAGTCCCACGGTGAGAGTTTCCTGAACTTCATCAAGACATTCACACGGACAGGGATCTTCCTTATGGATGAGCCAGAAGCTGCCCTTTCTCCCAACCGGCAACTGGCACTATTCTCCCGCATTGTTGATATGGCCAGGGAGGGTTCGCAGTATATCATCGTTACTCATTCCCCCATTTTGTTAGCAATTCCCGATGCCGACATTATCGGCTTTGATGGTACTGGTATGCATTATCTTGAATATGAACAAACTGAGAGTTACAAGATTACAGAGGCTTTTATCAATCATAGGGACATCATTGTGGAGTCGCTGGTGGGATAGCTAATAGTCAGAAAATCATTACAGAAGGTAGATACGAGATGAAAAAATGCTAAATTTGTAGGTTAAGCAATCCTGATTCTAATGGCCAAGAAAGCGACAAAGACGATAGCGATAGATTCAGTGTCGGACCTCTTCAACTTTTTGTTTGAGGCCTGTAATATTCTTCGTGGTCCTGTATCTCAGGATAATTTCAAAGACTACATCACGCCAATTCTATACTACAAGCGCATTAGCGATGTATATGACGAGGAGACCGAGGCCGCTCTGGAAGAAAGTGGAGGCGACAAGGAATATGCATCCCTGCCGGAGCAACATCGTTTTGTGATTCCAGAAGGATGTAGCTGGAACGATATCCGCGAACGTTCCGAAAACCTTGGCGCTGCGATTGTTGGCGCCATGCGCAAAATTGAACTGGCGAATCCTGATACGCTATACGGCGTTCTTAGTACATTCTCCGCACAGAAATGGACCGATAAGAAGAATCTCTCCGACGGCAAGATTCGTGACCTGATTGAACATCTTTCCACCAGGCGCCTGGGCAACAAAGACTATCCGGCCGACTTGATGGGTGATGCCTATGAAATCCTCTTGAAGAGATTCGCAGATGACAGTAAAGCAAAGGCCGGCGAATTCTATACCCCGCGTCCCGTAGTCTCTCTTTTGGTGCGAATCCTTGACCCACAGCCGGGCGAAACCGTATATGATCCCGCTTGCGGTTCCGGAGGTATGCTCATTGAGGCCGTGCATCACATGCACCACGACAATCTCTGTTGCGGGAGCATCTTTGGCCAGGAGAAGAATGTTGTCAACGCGGCTATTGCCAAGATGAACCTCTTCCTTCACGGTGCCTCTGACTTCAACATCATGCAGGGAGATACGCTGCGTAATCCGAAGATTCTTTCCAACGGGGAGCTGGCCACCTTCGACTGCGTGATTGCAAATCCTCCCTTCTCTCTCAAAAAATGGGGAGCTACGGAATGGTCCAACGACAAATATGGCCGCAATATCTGGGGAACGCCCTCGGATTCCTGCGGCGATTTCGCCTGGATTCAGCACATGATTGCCTCAATGGGACGCGGTAATAGTCGAATGGCCGTAGTAATGCCCCAGGGCGTCTTGTTCCGCGATGACGAAAAGAGCATCCGTGAGAAGCTTATCAAATCCGACCTCCTTGAGGCCGTTGTCACACTGGGCGATAAACTTTTCTATGGCACCGGCCTTTCGCCGTGTTTCCTTGTTCTGCGTCGCCTCAAAACGGCGGAGCACTCCTCCCGTGTCTTGATGGTTGATGGCTCCAAGATTCTCACGGCACGTCGTGCCCAAAATATCCTCACTACGGAGGATGTTGATCGCTTGTATGAATTATACACCGGATACGAGGATCTCGAAGATTTCTCCAAGGTTGTGACAATCAAGGATATTGAGGCCAAAGATTGGAACCTTTCCCCGAACCGGTACATTTCCTATCACAAAGAAGATGTTCGGCCGTATTCCGAAGTATTACAAGAGTTCAAGGACGCTCTCAAGGCCGTTCAAGAGGCCGAGGCGGCGTTCAGAATCGCAATATACAGGTAGAGATATGGCTTACAATATAAGATCACTGGTCGCAGGATACCGACTTCCCGGACAGCCTATCTCCCTGGACGAGATGAAAACCTTCCTTTGGGGCGCGGCAACACGCCTCAGGGGCCAGATAGATGCTGCTGGTTATAAAGAGTACATCTTTCCGCTGCTTTTCTTCAAGCGCATCAGTGATGTCTATGACGAGCAGTATAAGGGTTTCCTTATGGAAGGCGGAGCCGAATATGCCGGAATGCAGGCGGAAGAGCTTGCAATTAAGATACCTCAGGGCGCTCACTGGGACGATGTTCGTGCGGTTACTGAAAACGTAGGTCAGAAGCTCGTGGAAGCATTCATTGCAATTGAGCAGGCGAATCCCGGTCTGGAAATCGACGGCCGTGTGGTCGGCGGTCTGGAGGGCATCTTTGGCCCCAAAGACGGCTGGACCAATAAAGCCAAGATGCCGGATAGCATCATTACCTCGTTGATTGAAGATTTCTCCAGATACAATCTCTCGCTTGAATCTTGCCCTGCTGATGAGATGGGGCAAGCCTATGAGTACCTGGTCGGAAAGTTTGCGGACGATGCTGGTAATACCGCACAGGAGTTCTACACCAACCGGACCGTCGTCACCCTGATGGCCGAGATCCTTCAACCGAAGCCGGATGAGAGCATCTATGATCCTACCTGCGGCTCCGGAGGTATGCTTATCAAGTGTCTCAACTACCTTCGCGACAAAGGACAGCCCTGGCAGGGCGTAAAAGTATTTGGCCAGGAAATCAACGCGCTAACGGCCTCTATTGCCAGAATGAATCTGTACCTCAATGGCGTAGAGGACTTCTCGATAGTTAGAGAAGATACACTTGCGCATCCTGCATTTGTGGATGGTAGCCGTCTCCGCAAGTTTGACATCGTTCTGGCCAATCCTCCTTACTCCATCAAGCAATGGAATCGTGATGCATTTGCACACGATTACTGGGGCCGTAATATGTTCGGAACGCCACCACAAGGACGAGCTGACTATGCTTTCATACAGCACATAATTGCTTCAATGGGTGAGAAGACAGGTCGCTGTGCAATTCTTCTACCTCACGGAGTCCTCTTTCGAGATGAGGAGAGCGATATAAGGAAATCTTTGGTGGAGAGCGACTTGGTGGATTGTGTAATTGGACTTGGACCGAATCTGTTCTATAACTCTCCAATGGAGGCTTGCATCATCATTTGCAACCGAAACAAACCGGTCGAGAGAAAGGGAAAGATCTTGATGATCAATGCCGTTTCTGATGTAACAAGGAGGAATGGAGAAAGTTTCTTGACTGATCAGCATATTGCAAAAATAGCAAATTGCTATCGTCAATCTGCAGAAAAGGACGGCTTTAGCAGGCTTGTGAGCATAGATGAACTGTCTGATAAGAATTATAATTTGAACATCTCGTTATATGCATATGCCAGACAGTTCTCTGATGAGGCAATAGTCTCTCTTCCTGATTCTATCAAAGAGTGGAGTATTATCCACAACGCCGTGATGGACTCTTATAAAACCATGTTAGGCACATTATCCGAATAACTATGGAAAGGGTTAAATTAGGGGATGTCGCTATCGAAAAAAGGGAGACCTGGACAGGTTCAATCCAGGGAGTCCCAATCGTTGGGTTAGAGCACCTTGTTCCCGGAGAAGTTACACTATCTTCGTGGGATTCTGATTCCGACAATACGTTTTCTAAGATGTTCCGAAAAGGTCAGGTCTTGCTTGGCCGCCGTCGTGTCTATTTGAAAAAGGCCGTTATTGCGCCTTTCGATGGAATATGCTCTGGCGATATCACAGTTATTGAGGCAATCCCTGGAAAGATTTCGGCACGCCTCCTTCCGTTTGTTATTCAGAATGAACGGTTTTTCGATTATGCTATGCAGGGATCTGCCGGCTCTTTGTCTCCTCGCGTCAAATGGGAACACTTAAAAGATTACGAATTCAACCTCCCGGATTACGAGGAGCAAGATTGTCTTGCCGACAAACTGTGGTCAGCCCTTAAGCTCAGGGAGAGTTATCAATCACTTCTACAAGCCACCGATGAAATGGTGAAATCCCGATTTATCGAGATGTTTGAAACCACCGTGCATGTGTACGAAGAGATTCCAATAACTGCTTTATGCTACACTGACGATGATATAAAATGTGGTCCGTTTGGCACTCAATTGAAGCAATCTGAGTATCAAGAAAATGGTGTAGCTGTATGGGGAATTCCACAGATTAATTCAGGATTCTCCATCGCTCCTGACACCTTTGTAACTCCCGAGAAAGCAAAGAGATTAGAACAGTTTTCTTTAATCTCAGGCGATATAGCGATGTCCAGAAAAGGTAATGTCGGGCAATGTGCGCTCTTTCCTGATAACTTCGAGAAAGGAATTATTGCCTCTGATGTGGTTAGAATAAGAGTTAACAAGGATCTGATTATGCCTCAATTCCTTGTATATCAACTGCACAACAGCCATAAGGTGAGGCGGCAAATACTTAATGTAAGTGATGGGTCAATCATGGCGGGGATCAACGTGACGAAATTGAAGAAAATCCATGTGTATTCTCCGCCTTTGGAGAGGCAAAAACAATTTGTTAGTATTGTCAGACAGGTCGATAAATCAAAATTTACTAACTTCAAATCCCGATTTATCTCTCGCTTCTTGGGTTCTTCGTATTCTCAGAAACGCCTAGGAGAAGTTGCCAACGTATTCTCTGGAAAGACGATCAACCTAGAGTTAGAAAACGAAGGTGGACCTATAGCTTATTTGAAGGTTGCAGACCTTAATCTTCCAGAGAACGATCGCGTCGTCACTACCTCATCGCGATTTGTAACTGAAGAAACAGCAAGAACAAGTGGCTTGGTTCCTATTGGGGCGACAATCTTCCCCAAAAACGGTGCTGCAGCTCTTCACAACAAGAAAAGGATTACATCGGTGACTACGTGCGTTGATATGAATACGATGGCTGTTTATTCTACTTCGAATACAGTTATTCCAGAATATCTGTACGCATATCTGGAGAGTCAGGATCTTGCTGCGCTTACTCTTGTTGGGGCTATCCCTCAGATTCGAGCAAAAGATGTTCAGTCCTTGGTTATACCAGTCCCTCCAATTAGGGAGCAAGAACAATATGTTGCTGTCATGCATCAGGCCGATAAATCAAAATATTTGAGTTAGATAACACGAAACACTATGGCATATTTCAACGAAAACAACACAGTGGAGCAGATGCTTATCAACGTGGCAGAGAAAAATGGGTGGAAATACGTTGAAGCCCAGAATATTCCTCGCCAGTATGATGAGATTCTTGTGGGAGAATGGCTCCTACAGGCACTTTTGCGCCTTAATCCCATCACTGTGGACCAGGCAGAGCAGGTTATCTATAAGCTTCGTGCCGCCGTATCTATTGGCAGCAATGCAGATGAACTGGTCGCGGCAAATGACCGCTTCCGTAAGCTGCTCTTCGAGGAGAATTCCTATCCGTTCGGGGACAATGGTGATAATATCAACATACGCTTCTTCAGCGATCACCCTGCAATACCCAACGACTGCGTTGTGACCAACCAGTGGGAATTCCCTCGGGCCAGCAAGGAGGGTGGAAAGCGTCTGGATCTGGTTTACATCATCAATGGTATCCCGATGGTTATCGGAGAGGCGAAGTCTCCGGTGCGGCCTCAAGTCACTTGGGGAGATGGAGCCATGGACATCGTTCACTACCAGAAGAGCATCCCCGAGATGTTCGTGCCCAATATTCTTTCATTCTCAAGCGAGGGCCGTGAGATTCAATATGCCGGTGTAGGAGCTCCTGTGGACAAATGGGGCCCCTGGTACGCAGACGAGTCCCGTAAGAAGGGCGACCTTAACGCCGTCGCATACAATTATGGATTCCTCATTCAGCCTGAAAGGCTGATTGATATCTATCGTTTCTATACGGTTTTTACCGGCACTTCCAGCGGCCGCAAGATTAAGATTGTTGCCCGCTACCAGCAGTATCTTGGCGGTGAAGCCATCGTGCAACGAGTCCTTTCTACCTATCGCGCCGGCAAGGGCCCCCGCAAGGGTCTTATATGGCATTTTCAAGGTTCCGGTAAATCTTGGTTGATGGTTTTCGCTGCGCAGAAACTGCGTCGCCAGAGCATTCTGAAAGCACCGACAGTGATTATCGTGGACGACCGTATTGACCTGGAAGATCAGATTACAGGCGACTTCACCAGGGCAGAGATTCCCAATGTGGAGAACATCTCCTCCAAGCAGGAGCTGGAGACGAAGATTAGCCAGCGAAAGATACTCATCACCACCATCTTCAAGTTCGGTGATCTGGATGCCGGTGAAGTCATTGACACCCGCGACAACATCATCCTGCTGATGGACGAAGCACACCGTACTCAGGAAGGAGACCTCGGGCAGAAAATGCGTACAGCTCTGCCTAACGCATTCTTCTTCGGTTTGACCGGTACACCTATCAACCGGAATGACCACAATACATTCGCCGCGTTTGGTGCTGACGAAGACAAATATGGTTACATCTCCAAATACACTTTCCAGAACTCTGTTGCTGATGGCGCTACGTTGGAACTCAACTTCAAGACCGTGCCGGTGTCCATGCATCTGGACGAAGAGAAGTTGCAGGAGGAGTTTGATGCCCTTACCGACCAGATCAACGAAACCGATAAGGAAGAACTGGTTCGCCGTACCAGCGTAGAGGCGTTCTTCACAGCCGAGGACCGCATCAACGAGGTCTGCAAGTACATCGTAAGTCATTTCCGCGAATACATTGAACCTACGGGCATGAAGGCCCAGGTGGTCGTGTACAACCGTGCCTGCTGCGTCAAATACAAGAAAGCGATCGATGCCCTTCTTGGCACAGACGACCAAACCACTATTGTCATGCATACCGGTGGCGATAAGGCTGATGATTACAAGGAGTATCGCCGCACCAGGGATGAGGAAAAGAAGCTGTTGGATCAATTCCGCGATCCGCTTTCTCCCCTTAAGTTCGTCATCGTGACAAGCAAGTTGCTGACTGGCTTTGATGCGCCTATCCTGCAGTGCATGTACTTGGATAAGCCGATGAAGAATCATACGCTGCTCCAGGCTATTTGCCGTACAAATCGCACCTACAACGAGAACAAGAAATGCGGCTTGGTGGTTGACTTTGTGGGCGTATTCGATGACGTGGCCAAGTCCCTTGCTTTCGATGAGGAGACGGTCAAGACCATCATCAAGAACATCGATGAAATCAAGGCTCTCATTCCTGTTTATATGCAGGAGTGCATAGAATTCTTCCCTGGCGTTGACCGCACCATCGGTGGCTGGGAAGGTCTTTCTGCTGCGCAGCAGTGCCTGAAAGACGAAGGTGTTAAGACCAACTTCGCTAAGAAGTTTGCCCGCTTGGCCAAGGCTTGGGAGATTGTCAGTCCGGATGTTTATTTGAGTCCTTGGCAGGAAGATTACTCATGGTTGGCGCAGGTCTATCAGAGCGTACGCCCTGTGGCCACGGGAGGTTCACTAATATGGACGCTCTTGGGGGCTAAGACCATTGAAATCATTCACAGGAACATTGACACCATCGATATCGGTACTCCGCTTGAGGATTTGGTCGTTGATGCGGATATAATCGACTCCGTTCTTCAGGACGAGAAGTCCCGTCAGAAGAAGATTATCGAGGTGGAGAAGATCCTGCGCTTACGTCTGGGCACTCATAAAGGCGAACCGAACTACAAGAAGTTCGCAGAGAAGCTTGATGAGCTCAGACAGAAGATGGAGCAAAGCCTCATTACCAGTATCGACTTCCTGAAGCAGCTCCTACAGCTGGCAAAGGATGTTTTGGAGGAGGAGCAGCGTGTCGAGCAGCCACAGGATAAACGAGCTAAGGCCCGCGCTGCCCTCACCGAACTCTTTGAGAGCATTAAGACAGAGGAAACCCCTATCATCGTTGAGCAAGTTGTCAACGACATCGACAACGAGGTAGTCAACATCATCCGTCAGTTCAATGATGCTTTCCAAAGCGTCACTGCCCGTCGGGAGATAAAGAAGAAGCTTCGCGCCATCCTTTGGATCAAGTACCAGATTAAAGACCAGGAGGTCTTTGACAAGGCCTATTCCTATATTGAGATGTACTATTAAGGATAGTGAAAGCCGATACTCACATAGCTCCTTATTTTGCGAAGAGCCTCACGCCGGTCTTCGGGCTGAATCACCTCGGCCTTCGAAACGCCGCGGAGGATCTCTTCACTACCCTACTCCCTGGGTTGAACGGAGTTACACAGCGTGTACGGTATTATAGCTTCTATTGTTGGATTACAGGCCAATTCTTCGAGTTGTTCTCTGGCCCCAAGAAGGACATTGAAGAAGCCTATCGTCTCTTTATCAGAAAGAGTGAGATTCTCCTGGCCTTGATTCAAGCACACAGGGATCCTGCAGTCATTGGGATTCCGGGCATCACGTATGCCCTGGGCACCATTGCGCTTGGCTATGGCTCCTTTGACCTTCTCAAATGCGTTGACAGGCCGGAGAACAGCCGTCGCACCAATGACACATATTGGGCGAACCCCGGTGGCATATTGCGTCAGTACTACAACTCCTCGATGAAGGACATGGCCCTTCTGCCGAGCATCCAGAATTTCCCATCGATGTCAGCGCCATCACGGGAATCCGACAATCTTCCTGAAGGCACCATCCTGGGAGAGGATCTGGGAAACGCCTTCGGGGAATCTATCGGTAAGGAGACCGCAAATCTGTTCCTGTCTTGCGTCCAGCGTTCCCGTGTCAGTATCGCTGAATTGGATGCGATGAAAGACGATTTAGTGATGAAGGACTTCGGCGACATCGGGTATGAACGGGAGCTGCTGATTGACACCTTCAACCAGAAGGATTTCCCGGCAGATGAAAACGGTGAAAGATTCCTGCGACGGGATACGATCAAGTTGTTCCTCCAGTACTGCAAAGACGGCCGTAGAGAAGGCCGCGACGCTGTCATGTTCCCCACGGTGACCTATGAGAAGGTTCTTGCCGGAGATGCCGATGACGATTGCTCCCTGGGCTGGTACGCTTACCATGTCAACGACAGGTGGCAGTATCACATGTCAGTCATTTTCTCCTGTCTTCTTGAGATGCTCCAGAAAGATGGTGGATGGGTGGCGATAAAGGATATTGCTGAAGGGCTGGCCAATGGGATGTATACGGCACTGGTTTCTGAAGAAAATCTGACTCTCGGCCAGGTATGCGACTTAATCGATAAGGGATCCATTCTCGGCCTTGATTTCAAGACAATCGAGGAAGAAGCGGCAGATGCCATGGTGTCACTCCTCACGCTCTATTGTGAGAACCGGAATCGGCTCGATATTGTCGAGGCCTACAAAGATGCTTTCAGGGAGCTTCGAAGAAGTGATTTTTTCTCGTTGATGAACGAATTGGACGGCCTCCTGGATGCACCATTCCAGTCCTTCCTTACTGAATTCATAACCACCAAGATTATCTACCGGCACCATACGGTGTCGCTAATGAAATACAGTGCAACTCGAGTGGCGTCCAATAAGTTCCTGTTGGAAGACGGTTTCATCCGCTTCCTGGAACAGACGGAATGCTCAGCGACGGCACCTCGCATTGACTCCCTTATCGAGTACCTAACGGACCTTGGACTTCTCAAGGATATGTCGCCAACACCAGATGCGATTGAACGCTATGAACTGAAATGATGGATTTTAAGCGGCAACATATCTTCGACGACATTCTCGGGGGCGGCAGCAGCACATACCACTCTGCCATCCTGACTTGCTATTCCTTTGATCCATTCTTCTACGCAAATTTCTTCAAGCCGCAACTCAACGCCAGAGGGATTTGCAATCAGTTGGTTCTGATTGATTCCAACCGTCTGGACGAGGCTAAGGAAGACGAACGTTTTTTGTTCATCCCGGGAGTATCACCGTTTGAAGGATATACTCCACTCCGTATAGAATGTAAATCGGGAGGCGTTTTCCATCCCAAGATTGGCATCTTCATCGGTGAAAAACGTGTTACGGCCATCATCGGTTCCGGGAACCTTACATACAGCGGGATGTCGTACAACGATGAGGCATGGGGCGCCTTCAGCGTATCGGCTGCCGACTCATTCGAGGCACCTGTCATTGCTGCCGTATGGCGATATCTCAAGTCCATGATAGCACAACAGAATCTTTCTTCGGCAACCCTTCAGTTGTCTTGGATGCTGGAGAACTCCGAACTGCTGCAACATCTCGACGCCATTGAGCCGGTCGAGACTCCAGTGGACGATGCCTCCGGAGAGAGTTTTGAATTTGTCGCTAATACGGCGGCGGGGTCCATCTTCAACCGCATTGTCGATATAGTTGGCGGAGAAGCTGTCAAGAAGATCACCATCTGTGCACCCTTTTATGATGTGAAGGGGACGGCTCTCAGGAACTTCCTGAACTCGCTCTCTCCGCTGGAGATTGTCTGCCTTGTACATCCGGAGGAGGGCTCTCTCCCGACCGAACTAGACCTTAAATCGGCCCGGAATATCCATTTCTTTGACTACAAGGTCTCCGGCGAGAGACGCAGGAATATGGTCCATGCAAAGCTTATCCAGATTGAGACAGCCACCGGGACCGTCCTCGCGATGGGGAGCGCCAATGCCTCCATACAGGCTTTGGGCGATACGGTAAGAGGTGCCAATGACGAAGCCGACATCATCGTCAGGTGCTCACGGAAGCGCGATTATCTGAAGGATCTGGGCATCCACAAAGATGAGGAGATCTTTGATTTGTCATCCGTCAAGAAACTGGAGAAGTCGGACGAAGGGCATAGGAACACTCCGCAGGTTGTCATCCAGAGTTGCGAGCTCCTTGATGATGGTTTCCATATAAGCATAGCAAAGGGGCCGGTGAGGGATGTTGACCTTCATCTGGTGGATGATTTCAGGAAAGATTACATAATACATCTCTCTCTTGAAAACGGGGCATCTGTAATCCCCAATGAGAGCGGCCGCTTGGCCAGGACAGTCTTCATCATAAAGGACGGAGTCTGTATCTCCAATAAATGTATCGTTCTGATAAGTAGCGAGGTGGAGCGTCGGAATCCCGACAAGGTCTTGGCACCCATTGCCCGCCTCATGGAAACGGCCCAGGATTCGGCGGATTTCGAGCGCCTTCTCCAGTATGTCCATATAGAGGAAGAGACCAGCATCAAGGGAAGCGTCCGCATCTCCTCTTCCGATGGAAGGAAAAAGGAGACCGGACCACAGCGGGAGTTCACCGATGAGGATCTTGACAAGAAGATCTTCCGTAACCGACAGGCCACGTTGGAACAGATTAACGACAGGATTCTTGACCACCTCGCAGCGCTGTTGTTTGCAGCCGGAGACAGCAACGATTACTCGGAGATGCCCCAGGATGAATCAACCAGCCAGAAGGACATCGACAGCGGAGTCCCGGAAGAGGAGGATAAACCCAAAGGACAGCTGAATAACGGGCGGACCCAGAAGGAATTCTCGGTGATGGATGAGGCACGCGGATATTTCAAGAAACTGCTCCGCCACTATGACCGGCTCTCCTGGGACAGACCGGAATATGATAAGGTGGGGCCCGCGATTCTGATTCAGAAGCCGTATTACATTCAGGCAAAGACTGACCTCGCTTATTCGGCGGTATGCATTGCCGTCTATGAGATGCTCCGCATCGCCAAATGTGGCAATCAGGACGAGTGGGAGGAGATGATGGAGTTCTTTGTTCCGATTGTAGGATCCTTCCTTCTCTTATACAGAGAGTTACCAGCATCTTTGACATCTACAACGATGCAGAAGATAACCAGGAAGCATCGCAACTTGGTTGTTTTCTCCCTCCTTCTACTATCGTTCTGGAAAGACTACGGCCAGAGAGAATTGTTGCAGAACCTCTTGACATTGAATCTTTTTGATTCGTATAGAGACAATCTCGATGAGCTTGAAAGCGTCTTCGCCGAATACGAGAATCTCCTGGATAAGAACATCGTCCTTTCCGAACAGGAGAGCATCGATATGATCCATCATTGCTACGCTGCCTACAGAGCGTTCATACTACACAAAGATGCCCACAAAGAGCAGATCTCCCCTTCCATGGACAATGTTGTCCTTTTCCGACAGAGCTTCGGTTTCCTGCAAATGACCAATATCGAATACGGCTCGCAGTCAAACAAGGACCGAAAAGTAATAGTCGGTAATGCCATTGCACCGGGATTCCCGGAACTGGTCGCCACCCAGACCCGAACTGCCCCGCCGCGAGGAATGATTTCTGGAGTAACCTTGATAGCGACGGCATTTGTATTCGATAAAGTGTAAAATGTAATCAAAGGAAGGAAACTGTACCTATGACATTTTTGATTGAATCCCTCATAGCCTGCGCCCTCTTCACGCTGTTCGTATTCCTGATGTCCAGGGACCCGGTGAAGACCATCTTCAACTATCCCCCGGCCATCATCGAGCGCTGCAAGTCCCTCGGTCTGGTTGACGATAGTAACCGTCCCGGCGGACCGGCCTTCTACGCGAAGAAGATTGTAGCTCTTATCATCTTCGGCGTGCTGCTGGGCCTTCTCGTGAAGTATGTCAACGGCTGCACTACGTTCTGGTGCGGTGCCCTCACGGCCTATGCCCTCTGGTGCGTCGTGGACTGGTTCGACGCCATCGTGCTGGACTGCCTGTGGTTCTGCCACGACCCTCATTTTGTGATCAAGGGGACAGAGGACATGGTTAAGGACTACCACGACTACTGGTTCCATATCAAGGGTTCATTCATCGGTATGGTGCTGGCCATCCCGGCCGCCATTATCGCCGGGCTCATTGTAATCCTCTAACGCCATGACGGACACCGATAACAGACCCTACTGGATTATCGACATCCTGCCGATGCAGGTTCCCATGTACTCCCCCGGCCGTTATTTTACGGTCGCGCGGTATTTCCAGTCCCGTATGGACGAAATCCTCCGGAAGTTCGCCTCCCTTCTCAACAAGCTCAACTGCTACTGTCATCTTGAAGTGGGCTGGGACGGCGAAAACTATACCGATGACTTCGCCCCCGAGGCGGTGGACCGCCTCTTTGTGAGAGCCAACTCCTCCCCCGATCCCCTGTACGTCCGTGTCAATTCCTCGGACGCGGTGTTCGTTTATGCCAACGGCGACCACTACCTAACCCTCTACGAGCCGGATTCTGACCTGTTGAATCTCGTCCGCTCCCTCGCCTCGGCGGAAGGTCTTTTCGTCTGGTCTCCCCCGTCAATACCCACTGATCCTTCTTCCCTATGATTCCTCATCCGATAACTGACAGCGAGTCCCTGGAGCTCGCCTTCGCGGGCGCCGTCAAGGCCGGTTTCCCCTCTCCTGCAGAGGAGGTAAGGGAAAAGCTGGACCTCGTGAAGCTCCTTGTTCAGCACAGCGCCTCGACCTTCTTCTTCCGCATCGACGGCATCTCGATGGTTGACGCCGACATGGATGAGGGCGACATCATCATCGTGGACCGTGCCGTGGATCCCTATAACGGCTGCAAGGCCGTCTGCTTCATAGACGGAGAGTACACTGTCAAGCGCGTGGAGATCCATGAGGGAGGGGCTGTCCTCCTGCCCTGCAACGAGAAGAACACGAAGTATAAACCCATACCCGTCGGCCCCGACAACGACTTCCTCATCTGGGGCGTCGTTACATGGGTTATCAAAAAGGTGTGACGAAAGGTCACACCAGATGTGAAGAAACTTCACAACTAGATGCGAAGAAAGTTCACATCCACCTGCGAAAAAACTTCGCATCTGATGTTGCAATCATTTCACCAAGTAAAGCACCGCAAACACTTATAGATGTACGCCTTAGCCGACTGCAACAACTTCTTCGCCTCTTGCGAAAGGGTCTTCCGTCCGGAACTGAACGGGAAACCGGTCATCGTGCTCAGCAACAACGACGGCTGCGCGGTAGCCCGGTCCAACGAGGCCAAGGCGCTCGGCATCAAGATGGGCGATCCGCTGTTCAAGATAAAGGACATCGTGGAGAAGAACCATGTCGCGGTCTTCTCGGGAAATTTCGCGCTGTACGGCGACATGTCGAGAAGGGTGCAGGAGGTCCTGAGGAACTACTCCCCTTCCGTCGAGGTCTATTCCATCGATGAGGCGTTCCTGGACTTGGACGGCATCGACGTGAACTACGATGCCTACGCAAAGGAGATCTCCCGCGAGTGCTGGAGACAGACTTCCATCCCGGTGTCCGTGGGCATCGGTCCGACGAAGACCCTCGCGAAGATTGCATCGAAGCTCTGCAAGAAATACCCCAAGCTCAATGGCGGCTGCTATATGTACCGGCCGCAAGACATCGAGAAGGTCCTAAAAAAGTTCCCAGTCGAGGATGTCTGGGGCATCGGAAGGAGGATGATGCGCAAGCTCGAAACCCTCGGCGTGAAGACCGCCTGGGACTACGTGTCCCTTCCGGAGACCACGGTCCGCAAGCTCTTCCACCTGCCTGGCTTCAGGACATGGAAGGAGCTAAAAGGCATCCCCTGCATCGAGATGGAGGACATGATAGAGCCCAGGCAGACCATCTGTGTGTCCAGGAGCTTCTCCAAGGAAATCACCGACCGCGGCGAGCTGTGCGAGCTGGTGGCCAATTTTGCTGAATCAGCGGTGACGAAGCTCCGTGGCCAGAAATCCATTGCCCTGGAGATGGTCGTTTTCGCGGTCACGAACCGTTTCAAGCAGAACGCACCGCAGACCTGCGGCAGCAGTCTCGTTGTTATCCCTGACGGGACGAATGACCACAGGACCTTCATCCGTCATGCGCTGGAGGGCTGCAGGGACCTCTGGCGACCGGGATTCGGTTATAAGAAAGCCGGTGTGGTTATCACGAAACTCGTTCAAGAAGAAGGCTTCGCGCAGTCCCTCTTCGCTGACGCGGATGCACTTGAAAAGGAGTCGAGGCTCTCTTCAAGCATCGACTCCATCAATAAACTCTACGGCCGTGGCACCGTTCTTCTGGGCGCCCAGGGGGCCGGAGAGATTAAGATGAGCCGGGAACATCAGAGTCCCCACTACACCACACTCTGGGAAGACATCCCCAAGACCTCAGTCCATTAGCCATAGCACCAATCGTAAAGAATAATATACTATTCAAAATTAAAATAATTTGGATAATAGATTATTTATTCTTACCTTGCCATCGGAATTCAAATCACATGGCAAACATAGAACAAAACTTGCGAGAGATCGTCAAGGCCAAGGGCCTGCGACTCTCCGACATCGCGAACCGCATGGGCACCACTGTCAGCAACCTTCTTTCCAGTGTCAAGGGCAACCCCACCGTATCGAAACTTGAGGGCCTCGCCGATGCCTTGCAGGTAGGTGTTACAGAGCTGCTCACCGGTCGTCCCGAAGCGGCCCAGGGTCTCGTCATTATCGACGGCCAGACCTATCAGATATCCAAACCGGCGACTAAGGTTGTCCAGATCCCGACATACAACAAATACGATGTCTTGAGGGGCGATATTAAGATCTTCATCGCCAAGGCCATCGAAGGCGAGGAAAACGCCTGCATGATGGGAATCGTCGAGACGATGGAATTCTTTTCCCTACTCTATGATGGCGAGAACGAGTATTTCCATCTGTCTCTGTGTTTCGCTGACGGTCGGATGATGACCTTTCCATACGACAAGTTGGAGTACTGTGACTGGAAAGATGGAGATTCCAAAGAAGATGCACTTTGGGATATATCTCAGGTCACGGAGGAGATCCTCAATGATATCGAGTTCGCAGTGCCATCAGCACTTCAGGTAGTGAAATAACAGACACCCCCACCGCTTTTTTCGATGGGGGTGCCCCTTTATTCAGTGAACAGTTCTATCCGGCAGTTCCGGTTGGCGGACAGTGGCTCGTATGAGGCTGTTCCACCTTGGGACAGTATCTCTATCCGTTCATCCGGCACTCCCCTTTTCTTCATAAGTGACGCTACATGTTCGGCCCTGGCTTTCGCGAGTGCCTCATTCTTCTCTGCCGATCCCGTCGCTGAATCAGCTGCACCTGTTATACGTACGCGCAAGTTCTGCGCGATGGCCAGATCCGCTGCGGCGTTCACGCTGAGTAGTTGCGGGGAGTCCGTGACATACGTTCCGGCTAGACGGAAGAAGATGAAGACCGGAGCACCTATGGGCACTTCTCCCCTCTCCATCTGCTGAATATAAGACTTCAGCGGGCTGGCACTTTCCTGTACAGAAGTCGCGGAAGACATCTCCGGAGAAACCGTATCAGAGGATTCGGATTTCTTTGACAGCGGGACGATTCTGCCATCCTCGACCTTCAATCCTGTGCCGATGGATTCAAACAGGGATGAATACCCGTCCCAGGAGGGGTTGGCAAGTCTCTTGCGGAGAGAGTTCAGTCCGTCGTAGTCGTTGACAGGGTGCTGGTGGCATCCGCAGTCGTAGTTCTGACGGATCCGGACATCCTGCCGGACCGCCGTCGTGTCCTGTGCCCGGAGCGTCATGGCCGCCAGGCAGAGGACGGATAGGATTATCAAATGTCTTTTCATTTCGATACTTTTGTTAATGGTTTTATTTGAATTCAATTGAGTGTCGTGGCACTCAGCGCTTGAGCTTATGTCCAGCAGGGGCCATCATCTGTCGGGAGCGTGCCAGGCAGCGCTGGATCCATTGGCGGTCATCCTCGTCCTTGTCACGTCCCCAGCCGCCCGTGCTGTGGCCGCCGCCTCCGCCCTTGTTCTCGGCGAAGGTCGTGGCCTGATCGACCATCCCCATGAAGAGTAGCGACGCGCACGTGATGATGTTCACGCCCTGTCGGCTCATGTCCTGAAGGAGCGAGTCGTCGATGACGGAGAGTCGGTCGGAAGGCAGCGTCCTCTTCAGCTCCTGGAAGTCGCGAAGGACGGTCCAGAGCGCCTCCGTCCCGACCTTGTTCAAGGTGATCTTGGACACCTTCGAGGTGGCATCCTTAATCTGGTGCTGAAGCTCATCCTGCCGCTGTTCCGATGCGGCAACCTGGCGCTTGAGGTCGGCGAGCCTCTTCTCAGCATCCTTGAGTTTGCTACGCTTGTCGGCGAGTTTTGCCAGGATGTCGTCCAGCTTCTTCTGGAGGGACTCCTCCTTCTGCCGGAGCGCGTCGCGCCGGTCCGTGCCAAGGCCGTCATCGGAAAGCGAGCGCCGGATGGAGTCTATCTCAGCCTCGATGCGGGCCCTTCCGGCCTCCAGGTTGGAGACCATCGTGTTGAGACCCTTCATGCTCCTGGACGCCTGGGCGATCTGCTGGTTCAGGGTCTTGAGGGTGGCACTCTTGCTGTCCACCTCCCTTTCGAGTGTACTGCACTGCCCTGACAATTTCCGGCGATACTCCTCGGTGCTGTGGTGCTTGCGGTGCGTCTCGTTGACGCTGTCTCCGCGCTCAAGTCCCCACTTACGGTTCACAGCCGCGAAGAGGTCATGGAGGGCCAGCGTTCGGCGCCGGTATTCGTACTTGTCCCCGCCGACGAAGACCTTGTTGAAGGAGATGTCATTGCCATCCGTCACCGGTATAATGTCTGCGTGGATGTGCGGGCTGCGCTCGTCCAGATGTACAACAAACGACAGGATGTTCTCCTCCCCGAATCTGCCAGCGAGGACATCGTACATGTCCTTTGCCCAGCGCTCGATTTCCGGACGTCTCTGGACCGAGCCGTTGTTGGCACCTTTCTCATAGTTGATCTTCTGGTTGCCAAACGCCAGCTGGCACAGACGGTCGTGCGAGCCGCTGATGATGAAGTCCACGACGGTCCGGTATTTCGGATTGTCGGGCCATTTCTCGTTGGGATCCTTGATCCCTCGCGAGGCGATGTTCTCCAGGAATTTCTCCGGGATGGATTTGCTCTTGTCCACCTTCTGCACCTTCCCTCCCTTCGTGACCTCGAAGTTCAAGCGGGTCCGGGAGCGGTCGATGCGGCCGTTCTCGTTCGCCTGCGCCCAACCCCTCTCGGTCCAGCGGCGCTGGTGCTCGTTGCTCTGGGCCGTTGTGAATCCCTTCTTCGCCTCGAAGTGCACCACCTGTTTCTGTGTTTCCATTTTGCCTTGTTTTTAGCGTTTCTTCATTCCCTTTTCTCCGGTGCCCAGCTTGCTGGAATGTTGGCACTCCTCCACCTTGCCCGAGGGCAAGTGGGTATTGTGTTACCAACTTCCCTCTAATCCTGGCAAACGGGCAAGCCCGCTGCCAAAGAGTGAGTTGTCTTTCCGGGGGTTCGCCGGGAAGACGGGACTTCCCCGGAAAGGCCGTTTTCCGGCCCGATTCCGGGCTCCAATCTCCCGGCCGGACTCCGGGCAAGCCCGGGGCTCCGGACGGGCCTCAGAGGTCCGGAACGAACAGAGCGATCAGGTGGAGATTGAATCCATTGGTGACCTTCTCGATAGTGAGGTATTCCAGAGCTGAGAGCTTCTCCAGGAAGGCGGACACCGTATGACGGTGCCAGCCCCACAGCACGGAGAGCTCGGAGACCGTTACGAAAAACGGACTGGTGTGGTTCTTGGACTCGTCCGAATTCTGAACGGCCTGACGCTGCATCAGGTCGCGGAATGCCTCGAACTTGGTGTACCTGTCACCAGAGGGCTGGTGCAGGACATCTGCCAGCTTCTTCGGCAGGGAGTGGATATAGTCCGGACAGCTGCGTTCCGGCTCCGCGGTTTTGTTCTTTCTCATGTTTCTAGTGATTTATAGGGTTATGACGTGCCACCTTCGACCTGGCATTTATGGGTCAAGGAATGTCATGTCGCAGGGGCCGCGTTGCGAATGGTAGTACATGAATACGATGTTCTCCTTTGTCGGAGGGAAATCCTTGAGCTTGCCAGGGTCCGTCATGTAGTATTGCGTGATCACCCAGGACGGATAGAACATCGCCCAGATGATGACCATTCCCACCGAAACGCTCAGGGTGTAGAGCTGCGGCAAGGACAGGGATGCGAAGAAGACCGCACAGGCAATCAGCTGCACCCTCTTGTCGTCGTGCAGCCAGCGGAGGATGGCAGACGTGCAGGTGTTGGTCATCAGGATGAGCGACAGCGCCATCGCCGGAATCTGCCAAGTATTCGGTCCATTCAGGAGATAGTAGGTCAGGTTGACCAGGAAGACCCAGGCCTCCAGCTGGAGCCGGTAGATCTTCCGGGCCTTCGCTGTTCCTGCCATCGAAAGGTAGAACTTCATGAGGCACTTCCCCTTCCTCTTGTAGAAGAGGACTGGGGCAAGTGCCGTAATGAAAACCATGAGCACATGCAGGCTCAGGACAAAGTATTTGAGGAATATCATGCCTAAGGATTCTTTTACGTTGATGAATACGACTGGATCATTTGCCATCCGGACTTGGCAGACGGAGGTCAGTACATCCTCAGGTGTATGATCCCGTGCGTGGCGTCGGCGACAACCTTCTCCACGTCGTATCGGGTCAGGTCGCAACGCCTGGCACGCCACATGAACTCGGTATCCTCCGACGACCGGTCGCGGATAGCCTTGTGAAGGTCACTGAGCGGGATATACCACTTGTGCCCCCGGGGATAGTTGCCGTAGGCGTAGCACGCCTGGAGCGTCAGGCATCGCACCAGCACGGTGTCGCCCGCATCCCCGTTCATGTTCGTGAACTCGTGGTATCCGTCGGCATCCGCCACGATAATCTGGAAGGAGAACCGGCGGATCACTGCCACCATCTGTCTGTACAACCTCTCGTCCATGGCCGGCACTACATGAAATCGGCGACGAGCCGGGACATCTCCATCTTGGTGATGACGACCCCTCCGGTGAGGTGCTGCGCGAGGTCCGTCTTCAGGGCTTCGAGCATGACTTCTAGGGAGTCGAAGACGTAGACATAAATGGTCTCAAGCATCTTGTCGGCGCCGGTCTGGGCGTTAAGCTTGTACATCCGACCGGAAGTCGGGACCGAGTAGGCGCAACAATGCTCGCCTCTTTTGGTGGCAGAGAAGGACTCCACGTGATAGAGGATGTTCAGGTCCATGTTGTCCTCCATGTCGTCGAGCGCATCCTTGATCGGGACGGGCTTTGCCAGGTTGTAGGTAAGGATGGCGTAGTCGCCATAATCGTCGATGCTCTCGAGTTCGTTGGCATCGATCAGCCGGGGAAGCATCGTCGGACCGATGGTCCTGAAGATGTCAATTTGTTGTGCGGTCATAACTTTTTTATGTGAGTATACTTTTGTTTGAAAAAATGGTACTCTGATTCTTTTCCGGTCCGTCAAAACCGACCGGATGAGCGAGGCTGAAGATGGACAGCGAGCCGTCAGATCCAGACGCTGTCTGGAAGCCCAATCGGCTTCCCGTTTCGTCAAATACGGTTCTGAAAGCATTCCAGCCCGTTTGATTTTGTTTAAACATGTTTACCCAATCAAATTACTGATACTTAGTCACTTGCTCTATAAACAAGTTAGTCATTATCGGACAATCCGCAAAGAAAACCTGGCACTTCCCTTCCGGAGTGTAAACACTGCGGTCGCATCTTGTCGCCCAAACTGTACTCTTTACCAGCCACTAGGCTGGTACGCGTGAAAGATTCTTGTTAAGTACCATTTGACGTGTCAACATTTTTGCGTAATTTAGCGGCACAATACCACGCGACACATGGCAAAAATCGGTTATCTGTTCCTTTCGAGGAACCTGGTTACCCGTGATGAAGACCGTGCCTGGATGAAGACATTCGGGTGCAAGGACATCATTGAGGAAGAAGGCATTCAGGAAAAATTCCGCCCCGAGTGGCGGCGGATGCTCGCGCATATCCAGCGCGGTGACGAGATCGTAGTCAGCAGGCTCAGCAACGCCCTCCGTGGCATACGCGAACTCGGCGTATTCCTGGGACTTTGCAAGGACTACGAAATCCGTATCGTCAGCATCCATGACGAAATCGATTCAAAGGGGGAACTCTTCCCTGATACTACGGTAGCTTCCGTGCTGGAAGTCATCGGCCGCCTCTCCCATGAGGCGACGCTGATTCGCCGGTCCGAGGCCCGCATGCTCCAGAGGCGCAAGGATATGAAGCCCAAGACGGAGAAGGAAGGGATCAGGATGAAGAAAGAGAAGACAGTCGTGAGCATGTACAACGCTGGTCACTCTATCGACGATATCTGGAAGGTCAGTGGTTACCGCAGCCGTACCAGCGTGTTCCGTGTCCTTAACAGGAATGGCGTCCAGCTCAACAGGGGCCGCCACCAGGGACCGCTTCCGAGGAAGAACAAAAAGACCAATTGAGATGGCCGAGATGACATTGCTTGAAGCGATACAGGCACGGCATTCCGTGCGCAAGTACAAGGACGAGCCCATCCCCGAGGAGGTCCTTGCGGTCCTAAGGAATAAGGTCTGGGAGATTAACAGGCAGGCCGGACTGCACATCCAGCTTGTGACCGGCGAGCCCAAGGCCTTCAGCGGCCCGATGGCCTACGGGTCCTTCTCCGGCGTGAAGAACTACCTGGTGATGGCCGGAAAGAAGGGAGAGGATCTGGACGAGAAAATCGGTTACTACGGCGAGCAGCTTGTCCTGCTGGCCCAGACCCTGGGGCTGAATTCCTGCTGGGCGGGACTCAGCTACAGGAAGGTCGCCGGAACCTATGAGCTTGCAGACGGGGAGAAGATCGGATGCTATATCGCCCTGGGCTATGGAGAGACGCATGGAAATGGCCACAAGGTGAAAGGCATCAAGGAGATCAGCAACGCCAGCGACGTCACCCCGAGGTGGTTCAACAAGGGCGTCAATGCGGCCATACTGGCTCCTACGGCAGTCAACCAGCAGAAGTTCTATCTGGAGTACCTCGGCTTTCGGGACTACAGCAAAGTCCCCA
>JAEEGK010006338.1_pt1 | contig 28490 bp, 17 predicted proteins | sample 8958771 | NCBI WGS metagenome assembly JAEEGK01 (sample SAMN16246547, study PRJNA631951) | gut metagenome | biome: gut microbiome; feature: rumen; material: SC-attached | host: Bos | place: Iran: Karaj | collected 2018-10 | reverse complement strand
TATTTGAAAAATGATGTTCAATTTTTGGTTCTTCCTCAAAAAAACTTCTTTTAGTATTATTTGAATTATTTATTGTATTATATATATCATATGTATAGAAACCTTTTTGCTCATTTGATGTTAAATCTTTTATAATATTAATATCAATATGCCTATATTTAGATAAAAAAGGAATATTATATCTTTTTGAATTTCTTGTTTTATTCAATGAATGATTTAATGTTTCATCTTTGTTTAATTCACTTAAATTTATTTTAGAAAAATTTTTACTTTTTTTTATTAATAAATTTGAAACTTTTTGTGAGTCTAATGATAATTTTCCAGATGATAATGGTCTAGCTGTAGAAATATATCTATCTAAAAAATTCATTTATTTAGAAAAAATGTAAATATTATTTAATTTATAAGTTTAAATTAAAATATAATAAACTATATATCTATTTTTTTTATATATCAAATTCTGAATAAAATTATATTACAATAATATAGAACTATTCTTATATTTTATTAGTTTGATTTGAATAAATGAGGTATTATTTTTTCATTTCTTTTATCTATTCAAATTTAATTCTTTTTTATAATTTAATTTTATTTTTGTTTTTATGAATATCACAATTATCTACATACATAAAAAAATTGTTAATCTAATTGAAATAATTAATAAACATGATGGAAAATAATTTAAATGAAGAAGGATTAAAATTAATAAATTCATCCCAATCAGAAATTCCAACATCTTTATTTGACACATATAAAGGGCTTTTATTTATGTTTTTTTCATGTTTATTAAGAAGTCTTTTTGGAATTTTGTGTAAATATGCATTATTTAGAAATGAAGAATTAACATCATATCATTTATTATTTTATAAAGTAAATATAATGTTAATTTTATTTTCAATATTTTCAATAATACTATATAGAAAAAATAAAAAACTATTAAAAGGCATAACTAAAATAAATCAAACACAATTTATTTATTTAGTAATTCGTTCATTATTATCTATTTTAGCATGTTCTCTTACAACATTCGCATTAAAATATATGAGTATAAGTAATGTATTTGCAATATTTTATTTATATCCTGGAATAGTAGTTTTACTTTCAAATTTTATTTTAAATGAAAAAGTTGGTAATTTTGATTATATTTGTTTAATTGCTTGTTTTATTGGTGCTATTTGTGTATTAAGACCTAACATGGACTTCTTTGAAGGAAATAATAATTATGGTATATTAACAATTTTTGTTTTATTAAGTACTTTTTTTAAAGGATGTGAAGATATTATTTTAAGATATATAGGAAAAAAAATTAATTTTTTAATTATTCCTTTTTTATATTCTGGAGTTGGTTTTTTAATTTATTTATCACAAGTTATTTTATTTAATGAAGGAAAAGGATTAATTATTAAAATGCAATTATTTGATTGGATTATTATATTTTTTATTGCATTATTATCTGCTAGTTATCAATCTTTAATGGGACTTGCTTTTGGTAATGAAAATGCAGGAAGGGCTTCTATGGTTAATTATTTTCAAATTTTATTTACTTTTGCTGCTGATATTTTTATTTTTAATAGACAAACTGTTATTCTTGATTATATTGGGATTTTTTTAATTTTTGGTTTTAATTTTACTAATGGTTGTATTAAAGTATATTATAGAAGTAAAGGAATTGTATATAAGAAAAAAGAAAGTGAAATTATTTAATATGTTATTTAATATAGTTAATATCAGTTTAATAAATTATATTATTTATATTTTCTTCTATGATAATTGTTTATATATTTACTTATTTTCGATTTAGGGAATAATATATTTATAATGTATATATTTTTTATTTAGTTTATAATTTGGGATTTAATTTAATACATTTATCACATAAACTTGGTAATTCAATTTTTTTATTAATATAATAATAATGATAATATTCAAATAAATTATTACATGATATACATAATAATTTATGTTTACTTTTTATTGTTTTTTCTTTACATTCATTACATAAATTTTTTAATTGAAATTCATTACAATTATCATCATTTTCTTTAGAAAAAATATTTTTGCATAATTCACAAGTTATTAAATTTATATTTTCTTGTGAAATAATATTAAAACAATTTTCATTTTTTAAACTTAATTCTTCACAATATTCATTACATTGATGTTCTTTGAAAAATTTTATAAAATAAATATAATCAAGACTATCAACTTTATACAAATTAAACAAATATATTTTTCCATCATATTCAATAATATTATCTATTAAAATACTCCCATATGTTAAACAATATGAAAAATGTGAAAAAGTTTCTATTATTTTTTTATCAAATTTACTTTTATAAAGTTGAATTAATTCTTTTCCAAATAAATATTTACTATTATAAAATGTAATTTCATATAAATCATTTGAATTTAATTTTATATTTATATCTTTTTTAAACATTAAAAGATTAAAATGTCTTAAGCAATATTCACAAATTGCATTTTTTATTAATATATTTTCTAATAAATAATTTAAATTATATTGTTTGAAAGGAATTTCACATTTAAAATTACCTATTAATGATTTTTCTATATAATAATCATATATTGGAATATTATAAATTTTATTATCTATTAAATAAACATTATTACTTATTTTTAAATTAGTTTTAAATTGATTATGAGTAATTGATGGAGATGAAAAATTTGGAATTTTTAATTTATGATTTTCTTTTTTTTCTTTTATTTCAAGAGAATGACATTTTCCATGAAATGAACTACTATATGATGTATTAAAACATAGTTTGGAATTTTTTGGAATATTTACAATTACGTTTCTATTGTTAAAATTAAGTGAAAATGTTAAATTAATTTTTTTATTTTCATATTTTGTTTTGGAATCATCATTAATTTCTTTATTATTTATTTTATTATCATTTATTTCCTCATTTGAATTGTTATCATTCATATTATTTTTTTTATCATTTTTAATGATATTATTTTCTTCTTTTTTATTATTTTTATCTTCTTTATTTTCTTCTTTTTCTATTATTTTATTATCTTCTTTATTTTCCTCTTTTTTATTATTTTTATCTTCTTTATTTTCTTCATTTCCTATTATTGTACTATCTTTTTTAATTTCTTCATTTCCAATTATTTTATTTTCTTCTTTTTCTATTATTGTATTAACTTCTTTATTTTCTTCATTTTCTATTTTTGTATTAACTTCTTTATTACCTTCTTTATTTTTTTCTTTTTCTATTATTTTATTATCTTCTTTATTAATTTCTTTATTATTTATATTATTATCAATACTTATAATTTTTGATATATTAGAGATTAAATTAATTTTATTTTGTTCTTTTAATTTCTCTTCCTTTTCTTTTTCTTTTTTTTCTATTATTTCATGTTCCTTATCTATATCTTTTGTTTTTTTAATAAAATTCATTATTTGAATTTCTTTTTCATTTAACTTAATTCCTTCTTGTTTTATTTTTTCAAAGATTTCACTATATAATTCTATATTTTCCTCTTTTGGTAAATATTTTGTTTTAATTTGATTTAAATTTTCTAGATTAAATAATTCAATTTTTTCTTCAAAATTAATTTCCTTATTAAAAATATCTTTTAACTTTTCTTCATTATTTTCATTAATGATATCACAAATATTTTTATTTTTCAATTGACTATGTAATAAATATTCTTTATAAATGTTATTATAACCTAATATAAATAAATAATTATATTTCCAATCCCATTTATAATTATGAATAAAAGTAATTAATGTATATATATTAATTGGGTTTAAAATTTCGGGAAAATTATTTAAATCATCTATAATTTGATTATTATTTATTACATATTTTATATATATATTATATTTATTTCCTAAATTTTTTAATTTTTCACTTGTTTTTTGAAAATTTAATTTAATTTCTTCTTGATTATTTTCATCTGTTGAAATATAAACAATTAAAAATTCAAATGTTAAATATTTTTTATTATCAATATTATCAAAATTAAATGTATTAAAAAGATTTAAATTATGAAATAATTCTTTTTTGTTTTTTATAAATTTTTCTTTTGCTTCTTCTAAAAAGAAATAATTGAGTTTTTTCATTTCCATAATTTCATTTCTAATTTCTTTAGATTCAATTTCTCTCTCTGTTTTATGATTAAGATTTTGAATATTTAAATCCATTCTGAAAATAAAATTTAATAATTATTTTTAATTAATTTTTTATTAAATTATTTTACTTTTATTAAAATAGAATAAAATAAATTACCAATTATTTTAAAAAAATCGGTTCCACGATTTAAAATAGATGAAAATAATTAATACTTTACAATAAATTAAATGAATATTGAAAAATGAGATGATAAAAAATAAAATTATTATATCAAACACAAAAATGAAAAAAAACTAAAAAAATTCTTTATAAAAACGTTCTTATATAGTTTAAAATTCTAAATGATTACATTTTATACTTAAACATCTTAAAATATTATAAATAAGTCTAAAAATATTCAAAAAATAGCCAATTTAATTATTACCTTAAAGATTATTTATTGAAAATTTAATTTTCTAATAAATGTTAAAAAAGAACGAAAGTCCTAAAATTACTAATAAAATCAAAGAATTTCTCCAAGAGAAATACAAAATCCAATTTATAAATCAATTAGGTATTGGTACTTTTGGAGAAGTATATAATGTTTTAACGAATAATAAACTACCATTAGCTATGAAAATTTTTAAACCTTTTATAAATGAAAAACATGAAAAAAAAATAAATGACGAAATTAGATTTTCTTTAAATTTAAAATCAAGTAATATTATATGTGGACTAAAAAGTGAAAAAAATTTAATTGATAAGGAAATTATATATGTTTTATTTATGGAAAAAGCAAAATTTATAGATTTAAATTTCTTTTTATATAATTATTTAAATTATAATTTTCTTGAAATAAAAAATAAAACAAAAAATTGTTCTTGGTTATATAATTTCTCAGAAGAAACAATTCAATTTTTTTCATATCAAATAATTAAAATTTTTGCATTTTTAGATATGAATTTAATAATTCATTTTGATATCAAACCAGCAAATTTTCTTTTAGGAGATAATTTTATAATAAAATTATCAGATTTTTCAGTATCAAAAAAATTATTCATACATCAAAAATATACAACTTTACAAAATGGAACATATCATTTTATGGCTCCTGAATTTTATAATGAAAACAAAGAAGTTAATGTATCAAATGCTCAAAAAGTTGATTATTTTGCTTTTGGATGTATATTATTTTATATGATTTCAAGAAAAGATTTAATTGAAGAAATTAAAGACGATAAAGGAAACCGAATTAAAGCAAAAAAAAAAGATATTGAAAATTTTATTAATGAAGGAATTGATGTTATTAATAAATTAAATTATTCTCAAGAATTGAAAAAATTAATATGTGATTTAATTGATATTGATGCAAATAAAAGACCAAATATCAGAGATTTAGTTGATAATTATTGGGTCAATAAAGATTATTTTTTAATACAAAAGATTAAAAATCTTAATTATAATGGGGGTTTAAAAATTTTTATTGAACTTCAAAAAGTTTCTTTTACTTCAAAAAGAATAAAAAAAAGAAAGAAATATAATTTAGCTTAAATGTATTATTTTATTGTAAATTAAGTCTTTATATATAAAAAGTCATTTTTATTTATTATTTCCTTTGTTTAAATTGCATTAAATTAATGCATGAAAAAATTATTGTAAAGTTTATTTCAGATTTTTACATATGAGAACAAAATTATGATTGTTCTATATTAAAAAATTTTTTATTTTTAGCAATTTTAATAGGGTTTATAAATTATATATTTAAATTTTTGTCAATTTAATATTTTTTTTAATAGTATCCATAAATATTATAAAGATCTTTTTAATTAAGTCAAATTATATTATTTTTATTATAATAATTATAAAATATAGATAATAAATATTTTATATTATTATTTTTTTCTAAAAAAGATAAGAAAAAAAATAAAATTTTTATTTAAAATAATCTACATGATAAAAAATTGTTGTAAAATGATATTTATAATAAAATATATTCTAAATTTAAAAATATTAATTAAATTTTATTTATATATATTATTTTTTATTTTTTTCATTAAATAATTTTTTCATTTCATCATTTATTTTTTTGGGCAATTGTTTTAGAGCATTATTTTCATTATTATTCGAATTATTTTCTAAAGATTTTGAATTATTATTAAAATTATTTTCTGACGAAGGGGTATTAAATTGTGAGAAATTATTATTATTTTGGTATTGTAATTGATTTGGATAAATTGTGACATTTACATTATTATTATTATTGTTATTTTTTTCACCTTCACTAACTTGAGAATTTGAATTTGAACTTGAATTACTATTTGCTTTTGATGAATTACTTGATAAATCTAAACTTTGTTGTCCATTATTTCTATTATTTTCCCCTGAATCTTCCTGAAGATTATTATCACCAGTTATAATATTTTCATCATATTTTTCTGCTTTATTATTTGAAATTTCTTTGTCTTTTTTTTCAAATACATTATTTGAAGATGTCTCTGAAATAAATTGATTATTTTTAAAACTATTTGAAGAATTATCGAAATCCCCCATTATAAAATTTTTACAAAAAATTATTTATTTAAGCAATAAATAACTATTTTTAATTAAATTAATATTATTCTGAATAAATAAAAAATTTAATGAATGTTATAATAAATAAATATAAAATTTTTAATTTCATATTTATAAATTTATAATAATTTTTGTTTTAATTGAAATAAATTAAATCCTTCTTCATCTTCTTTAAATATTTTCCTAATAAAAATTTTATAAATTGTGAGAAGAAAAATAACTCCAAAAGTAAATCCAATAGTTATAATTTTATTAAATTCATATCTAAATTCAAAATTTTTATTATTTGGTTCAAATAAAAATAAACCAAAAGAAGAAACTTCAGATTTAGTAATAAAAACAATACAAATAAACAAAACTATAGTATAATATAAAAAATATAATGTATTAGTATAGAAAGCTTTTTTATGAACACATTGTATATTAAATAAAAATAAAACGTTTAAATATTGAAATAAACAGTAAAAAAATACATAAGTAGATAAAATACAAATACCATTATTAGGTAAAATATCATATTCCCAAAAAATAGAATTTTTTTGAATTATTAGAGAAAATATAACCAAACCAAATATTTCAATAATTATCATACCAATTATATTAAAGAGAAAAGATTTATTAAAAATACTTTTTGGAAGTTTAACTTTTGAAATATTATCACAACAATTAGTAAAAGAAGATAATAAAATTGGAATTAAAATCCCAAAAAAATCATTAAAAAAAATTTGATTATTATTCATAGTTCTATAATTAATTCTTAAAAAAATAACACTAGAAATTTCAATTAAAGAACTAATTAATAAATATTTAATAATAATAATTTTATTTTCATAAGAAGCTCTTCCATTTTTAATAATATATTCTAAACAACCAATTGAAGATTTATTAGTATAAAAATGAGAAATTAAATTATTTCCTTTTTTTTGATTTATTGCAATCCCAATATCACTTTGAATTAAAGCATTTGAATCATTTGCACCATCTCCACACATTATAACAATAGTTTTTTTATCATTTTGAAAAAAAGATATTAATCTACTTTTATTATCTGGTAACATTCTATAAAAAATCTTACCTTTAATACGAATTAATTTATCTAAATTTGTTATATATTTTTTTTCTTTTTCTGTTATTATTTTTATACTGTTTTTTTTATTTAATTTTAAATTTTGTTTTTCTCTTTTTTTAAAGTCTAATATTTTTTCTAATATATAAATTAATGCATTTCCACTACAACATATCTTTGAATTTGGATTTTTAATAATTTCTTCAATTACTTTTTCAAAATATTTATCTTTTTCTTCAATGTAAAATTCTTCTTTTTCATTTTCATTAGAAATATTAATAAAATTATTATTATTATTTTGTAAAAGTAATTTATTTATATTTTGTCTTGAACCATTATGAAATAGACTTAAATAACTTTTATTTTTTTTTTCCATTAATTCAAATCTAAATAAATCATCTTTTTTACTTAAAATTTTACATTGTTGTGCTATACTTATTGTAGTAAAAACATTATCTCCTGTTGCAATAACAATTTTACATTTTGAATCATTTAAATTTTTTATATGAATTTTAGTATCTTTTTTCAAATGATTTTGAAAAATTATTAATCCTAAAAAAATCATATTATTTTCTAAATCATTAATATTACTTTTTTTCTTATCAAAATATTTAATTCTTTTAAAAGAACATGCAAGGACTCTAAAACCTTTACCAGTATATTTTTTTAATTGTTCATCTAAATCTAATGGAATAGTATTTTTTATACAAATTCTTTTTATTTTTTCAGGTGCACCTTTTGTATAAACATTTATACTTTCATCAATTGAATTTTGAACTACAACTGACATTGATTGAAAATCTGATTTAAATTCATATCTTTCTAAATATTTTAAGTAAAATTCAGATTCAATTTTAATTTTTTTATTTTGAAAAAGTGAATTATTAAATAATGTATTTTCTGTTATTTTATATGAATTATGAGGTTGGATATACATTAAATTATTTTTTGAATCAAATTCTTGATTTAATTCCCAATTCATTGCTGAAAATAATTTTTGTTCAAGTGAATTACCAAAATATTCATTATTTATTTTAAAAATATTATGACAACTTGCAACACATTCTGTATAATAAATTATATTATATAATAATGATTTTTGATATGAATAATCCATTATTTTATTTTCTAATTCACATTTCAATATATTTGAATAAATATTCTTCCAAAATTTTTTATATATTTTATTTAAAGTTGAAGGATTTAATTCTTCATTTCCTAATATAACATTTCCATTTTTATTTAAATTTGTTGGTTTATAACAATTAATTTCTAAAGTACTTTCTGTTAAAGTACCAGTTTTATCTAATACAATAATATCAATTTTTCCTGCTAATTCAATTTTATGTTCGAAAATACTATAAATATTGTGATTTCTTAATTTCATACAATGATAAAATCTCCCAAATTCAATTGAAATAATTAATATTGGTGGTAAAATAATAGATATATTATCTAAACATTCAATTATTTTATCTTTAAATTTTAAATCAAATATTTTCACATTTTTAATATATTTTTCAAAATTTCCTTTATTTATTTCATTTTTTAAACTATTATAATTTTCTCCTTCTTTTGGAATTTCATATTTATAAGTTTTAAAAACTATAATTATTGAAATTATCCAAATTAATGAAATTAATATTCCCAATATTAATAAATCTGAATCAAATTTATATTTTTCTGGTTCATTTTTTTCCCAATTTTGTATCATATTTCCTCTATATGTATTTGAACCAGTATTTGTTGCTAATAAAATTATCATTTCTTTTTTTTGTTCTTGTGAAAATAAAGAATGTATTTTTGAACCTTGAAATAAAATGCTATTTTTATCTTTTTGATAATCAAATTTCTCATTTTTATTATTTGAATTTATTTCTAATTCTTTTTTTAATCCTAAAGTATTTTCTCCTGTTAAATCACTTTCATTAACTGTACAATAACCTTCTAAAATTATTCCATCACATGGAACAATTATTATTTGATTATTTTCCTTTTTTAATATTATTGAATCACCTGGAACAATTTCTTTTGAATTTATTTCTATTATTTTTCCAAATCTATTTACTGAAATTTTACTTGAAATTACTGAATTAATTGATTTTATATGTTTTATTGTTCTATATAAAGCAGTTATTTCTAAAATAAAAATTAATAATCCTATTATTAATGAATATATATAATATTCATTTATTATCCATATTATTATTGAAAAATAGCAATATAAATATTTCACTTTTAAAAATTTTGACAAAATTGTTAAAATAATACTTTTTTCTTTTATTTTTATTTCATTTTTGGGATATATATTTTTTAAATTATTATATGTTTTTATATCTGGTATTCCTGATTTCATTTCAAAAAGTTCATTTTTAGAAAATAAATTAGAATAAAAAAAAACTGGGAAGAAATAATTATTTTTGTCATTATATTTATATATATTTTCTAAAAATTCAAAATATATATCATAATTTAAGGATTTTTGAATTAAATTATTTAAATTTGTTCTTTCTTGAATCTCAATAGTTATTTTTTCTAATTTATAATAAGGGGAATTGTCTAAAGTCATTTGTGGATTCATTAGTTTTCTATAAGAATTATCATTTTCTTCATTATTAGATTTAATTTCTGTCAATTCATTACTTTTAAAAATTTCATTTTCAATATCTTTTCTTTTTTCAAATCTTAAAGGAATAATATATATTCTTTTAGTTTTAGTGATTATTTTTATATATTGTGCTTCTTTTATGTTACAAGCCTGACATGATAAAATTATAAATAAATTAGGAAAAATAAATTCTTGAATTAAATATATAATTCCTAAAGAAAGAAAGTATAAAAAAATTTCAAAAATATGTTTATATTTATTAAGTTTCCATAAACTTGCATTTTTTATATCTAAATCCACCATACTATCATGCGTAGAATTTTTTTTAGATTTTTGCCTGCTTTTAATTACAATATCATTATAATTCATCAAAATTTAAAAAAATTCAAAAAAAAATAAATAAAAAAGTAAATTTAAATATAAAACAAATAAAATAAAAAAAAATTAAATAAAAATATATTTAAAATAAATCAATATTATAATATTATAAAAGCATAAAAGAAATAAATGCTAGAATTTCCAAAAGGATTAGAAAAAGAATATTGTATTTTAAGGTATGCTATATTAGCACAAGGAGGAAGCTCAAAAACTATATCAAATAAATTAACAGAAATAGGAAGAATATTAGGAACTGAAATAAATAATAATCACTGGTTAGCATTACCAAATGATATTTTAAATATTCAAAACAATCCATATCCAGAATTAACTATTATAGGTTTAAAACAAACACTTACTAAAAAAAATAGAGAAAAAGAAACTGAACAATTAAATAAAGATGAATATTTTTTTTTTAAAGATATTTTAACTAAAGATGTTCAAAGTAAAGCAGATGAAATTATGAAAAATGCAACTGCATTTTATAATAGTGGTCATTTTAGAAGATATAATCAAGTTTTTTTTAGATATGTTAGAAATTTAAACGATGTAAATGATTATGATTTAGATGAAATGATTGCTAGACATTTTGTTGTTTCTGTTGTTTTAAAACAATATAATGAATTTAAAGAAAATTTACAATTTATTATGAAAAAACCTCATTTATTTGATTATAATATTTATATCTTTTTAATAAATGTTATTGAAGGTAATTTTAATGATGCTGTTAAAAATATTTTAACTATACGAAAAAATATTTCTGAAATTGTTTTTGAAAAAATTTTTAAAGAAGAAGAAATTGCTTTATATATGGTTATTATTTTATTATTAAATTTCAATGAAAATTATTATAGAGAAGTTTTAACTCAAAATGAATATTTAGTATATAAATTAAATGAATTACATCCAAAAATTTTTGATTTATTAAATTTATATAATAATAGTGAATATGAAAAAGTTCTTGAGGAAATTGAAAAATTAAAAAAAGAAAAATTCCAAAAAGATGCTATTTTCTATATGATATCAGATGTAATTGAAAAGACTATTAAAACAAATATATTAAAAGAAATATTACAAATTACTTCTGCTGTTGAAAAAAAGTATTTAACTAATTTATTAAAAATGAATGATCAAGAAATTGAAAATTTAGTAATTGATTTAATTGATAATCATTCTTATAATATTGTAATTGATGATATTACTGGAATTATTTATAGTAAAAAAATAAATGAAATTGATAATACATTTCAACAATGTTTAAAAACAAGTCAGAAAAATTTAGCAAAAATTTTTGATTTTACTTTTAAATATACATTAGAAGGGAAAACTTCTTTAAAAAATCATAATAGAGATGGTTTAGAATATGAAGCGTTAGATGAAAAATATTTTAGTGAAGATTATAAAAGAAAATATGGAGGTTGGGGTTATCCATCTGGATTTTAAATTTATATTAAAAAATTAATATTTACTAAAAATATTTAAAAAACATTTTATTCATAATTATTTTTAAATTATATTTTAATTTTAAGAATATTTGATTTGGATAAAATTAGAAAATATTTTTTAACAAATAAAAATATCTATATAATAATTCATTATTTAAAATAATTTATTTATTTTTATGTTTTTTTTCACATATGATTTAATTTTTTTAATTTTTATTATTTATTTATTACTTTCTTATTTTTATAACAGTTAAAATCCTAATATTAATTATTTTTACTATAATAAACTAAAATAAATAATGGAAAGAAGAAGAAATAAACAAGCACTATATAAAAGTAATTTTATCTTTCCAGAAGATTTTCATACTCTTCCTCCAATAAAATTAAAAATAAATGAATGCTCAAAAGAAATAGATGATGATTTAATTACTTTAAAAGATGAAAAAATATTTTCAAATAGAATTAAAAAAAATCGTTTATCAATTAAAATATTTCAACATTACAAAAAAAAAGATTCAATTATAAAAAAGAATATAGTTCAATCAAATCAAAAAACAAAAAGTACTTTTGAAAAAACAAATAAAAGTTTTTCTTTAAAAGAAGACCCTTATAAATCAAAAATTAAAAAAAAATTAAAATTTAAAACAATAGAAAATGATAAAGAAGATTTAGAACCAATAAAAATAAATTTTAATTTAACATCATTAGGTGAATCAAAAATTGATAAAAAAAAAATAATGAAAGATTTAAATGAAATAGATGAAAAAAGTTTATTAACAAATAAAATTTTAATAAAAAGAAATGGAGATCATGATAAAAAAATTTTTAGAAAAATGAGAAGAAAAATAAGAAGTAATAAAAAAAAACTTTTTATTGCAGATGAAGAATATTTAAAACCTGAAAAAATAAGACCTTTTGATATTCCTACTAAAAAAAATATGTTTTATTCAAATTTAGATAAAATTATTCATAAAATTAAAGAAAGTAGTCTTTCTTCTGGTGTAATTGTTGAAAAAATGAAAAATTTAAATTTAAAAGGACATGATTATTATAAAAGACAAAAAGATGTTGAAATTCAAGAAAAAGGTTTTCAAAAATTTGATGATATTATTAAAAATGGTGATTTACTTAAAAAAATATATGATAAAAATTATGAAAAAATTCAACAAAAATTAAAAGAATATGAAGAATAAATTTATAAAAAATTAATTAAAAAATCATTATTAAAATAAATTTTTATTTAATTCATATTTATTTTTTAAAAAATAAAAAAAATCCTTTTTAAAAAGAATTTTTAATAATTTTATAAATTCCTATAAATAATTAAAAAATAACCAATATTTAAGATTTTTGAGTAATTTTATATCCAGCAATAGAAATAACTAAATCATAATATTTACTATCATTATAAAAATGAGTAACTTGACCATCTGCAGTATTATCAACATACATTGCACTACCATAATTTAATGCAGCACCAACTTTTTGTTGAAGTAAAACTGTAGCAGAATATTTAAACATTTTTTTTAATTTATGTAATTCTCTATATAAATCATCTATTATTGTATGTGTAAATTCTTTAAATTGAGTTACATTTAAATTTTTTTCTGGTTGACAATCTGCTTCAATAACATCTAATATTACTTTTTTAATTAAATCTTCTTCAAAATCTCCATCTTCTGCCATTTTTATTTAGAATTATAAGTTATATTAAAATTATATTTTTTTCTATTTTTTTTATTTTGGTTTTTTTTATTGAAAACAGTTATATAATAATAAAAAAAAATGGCTTCTTATTATTCATTAAAGAATATTAAAATTAATATTGAATATGAAGGGAAAATTAAATCTACTGAAATTCCTCCTTATAAACCGATTAGTTATATTAAAGAAATTGCTATGGAATTATTTAATTCTATTCAATCAGAAATTAAAATATTTTTTTGTAATCAAGATATTAGTGAATATAAAGAATATATAATTGGTGATTTTTTTAAAAGAAAAAAAGTTATTAATATTAAAATAGAAGAATTAAATCCTAAAATTAATAATTTAACAAATAATAAAAAAAGTAAAATAAATAAAACAAGTTTAATATGTAAATGTTTTAGAGATCAAATAACAAATTATTGTAGGAATTGTAAAGAATTTATATGTAATACATGTAGAATAAATTCAATACATTTAAATCATAAAATAACTCAAGTTGATATTGATAATTTAGTTGAAAGTGTAAAATTATATGCCATAACATTAGAAAGTGAAATTCCTATAAATTTACATAAAATAGAAGAAAATTATCATAAATTTGAAAAAAATAAAATAAAAAATGATATTCAATCAAGACATGAAATTATAAATGAAAAAATTGATAATGTTTTAAATGTTTATAATAATTATATGGAACATTTAAATGATGAAAATGATAATCTTGAAAATATAATTAATGATTATAATTCTGAAACATATAATATTAGTTTGGAAATAGAAGATATTATAAATGAAATAAATGAAAAATATATAAAAGAAAAGAAAAAAATGAATGAAAATGAATTTAAAGAATATTTTAGAACTTTAAGTGAAAAAGAAGAACCTTTAAAAGTTCAATCATATAATATTATTCCTTTTTGTGTTAATGATGATATAAAATTAAAAATGAAAAACATGTATGATAAAATTGGAGAAATATTAGATTTAGCATTAAATTCAGATTCACCATTAGGTATAAGTAATGAAATTAATGATTTATATAATTTTGTTTTATTACATCAAAAAGATGATGAAGAAGAAGAAAAAAAAAATAATGAAATTGAAGAAAAAAGTAATAATAATGAAGAATATGAAAATAATGATAATATTAATGAAAATAATAATAATAAAAATGAAAATAATGAAAAGAGTAATGAAGAAAATGAAAATGATGATGATAATAATGAAGGTCAAATAGATAAAAATAAAAATGATGAAAATGGTAATAATATAGAACAACTAAAAGATGCATCTATTCAAAAAAATGAAGATGAAAATTCTGAAAATAAATTAAATGATGTTATAGATATAAAAAGTTTAGAAGAAAAAGAAAAAAATAATTTAAAACAAAATGGAAATATAAATAGTAATGAAAAAGCTTATATAGAGAATAAAGAAATTGATGAACAAAAACCTTTATAAATATAAAATAATACCTTAAAAATATTATTAATAAATAAAAATGTAAAAAAAGTTTTGAAAATATAAAATTATAAAATTTAAAAAATGAATAGCAAAAGACATATTATTTAATATATTTTAATAATTCATATAAAAAATATATAAATAACCTATTTTAATAAATATTTATTGAAAAAAATATAATATTTAATAAAAATAAAATTAAAAAACTCTCATATTAAAAATAAAATAATTCAAAAAGTATAAAAAAAAAATAATAATGGAATCTTTTTCAAAAGATTTAGATATTAAAGAAGAATCAAATGAAAGTTCATCATCATCATATCATCCAAATATAAATTATTCAGATTCACTTAATTTAGATTCAAATTTAGATGAATCATCATGGTCAATTGAAGAAGAATTCCTTTTTTTTGAAGGTCATTATATAATAGGGAATAAATGGACTTTTTTATGTCAATTATTTCCTGATAGAACACCAAAACAAATGAAAAATCATTTTTATTCTTCTATAGTTAAAACTCTTAGAAAAGTACTTAGAAATAGAATTGAACTTAATTTAAAAGATACTATTGTTACTTATTATTCTATTATTTATGTTAAAGCTTTATTAAAAAATTTAAAATTTTTAATTTCTAAAAATAAAAAAAAAGATTCTGATGATAATAAAAATGTAACTTTAAAAAAACTTATTTTAAATCATAATATTAATTTTGAAATGATTAATAATTATCAAATTAAATTTGAGGAATTTTTAAGGATACAAATTAAAAAATTATATAAAATAAATATTGATATATCAAATTTAAGAATTAATAATATTTTTAAGGAAATAATTAAAATGGAAATCCTAATTAAAAGTTCAAAGATTTTCCATTCGAATATTTTATGTTATAATGATTCAATTAAAATTTTTGATTTTTTTTCAAAAACTTTAACAAATGATTTTGTAAATACATTTATTATAAAAAAGAATAAAAACCATTAGTACTTAATATAAAGTGGTTTTTTTTTTATTTTCATTCTTTTTAGAAATCATATATATATATGTTAGTTTATATGTAAATGAGAATTTTAAAAATGGTAATTTGTAATGAAATACAATGTATTAAATGAATTTTTTTAAATCATGATATAAAAATTGGTTATTGGTCATAAAAATAAAATTTGGAAATAAAAGTGAGGTAATTTTTATAAATATTTAATATAATCTTTTATTAATAAATTATAACAAAAAGATTTAAGTTATATATAAAGGTATAGATTAATTTTATTTAAAAATAAAATAAAATAAAATAAATATAGTAAAAAAATACTTTTTATTAAACATTATTCGAATCACTTGAATGAAATTCTTTAGATTCATATGAATTAGTATTATTTACAGTTTCAGATTCTCCTTCAAATTTTAAATCAAGTTCATCTTTAGAAGAAATAATTCTATTATTATCACAAGAAAAAGTCCAATCAACCTTTTCTTTATTAATATAAAAATTCCACATTTTTCCTTTTTTAGGATTATCTTCATTTTCAATTGAATAACCTGCTAATCTTTGAATATAATATTCAAAACTATCTGATTCTTTATTATATACTGAAATAAAATTTGCATCTAATTCATCTTCTTGATAATTACTAAAAAAAAATGAATTAAATAAATTTATTATTGTTTCTCTATCATTTATTGAATTATGAAATAAAACTTTTACATTTTCAGAATCAGGAATATGAATATTTAATATAAATTGATTATTTCCTTTGTTTTTTTGACTTATTATTATTTTTGTTCCATCTCTTGAACAATTACACCCCATTTTTTAATTTATTTTTATTATTTTAAATATTTTATTTCATTTTTTTTATTATATCAAAGATAAATAAAACATATTATATATTTAAATTTTTTTAGAACTATATGAATGATATTTTTAAAATATATTTCATAATTGTTCATCAAATAACTTTTTCATTTAATCAATAATTATTTTCAATTATATTTAAAAAATAAAAACCTTTAAAAAAATAAAAAAAAATAAATAAAAATTATTTTAACTTCAAAAATATTTTTTATTATCCCTAATTTTTTATTTTAAAAAGCTTAACTTCCCTCTTCTCCTTCTTCATTTCCTTCTTCTTCTTTTCCTTCTTCTTCTTTTCCTTCTTCTTCTTTTCCTTCTTCTTTAACTTCTTCTTTAACTTCTTCTTTAATTTCTTCTTTAGGTAATTTAACAATTCTAATTAAATCATAATTTCTACTAGCAGAATTTTCTTTAATAATAGAATTAACTAAATCACAATTTTCTTCATTTACATTTTCTCCAACTTTAATTATATCAATAACTCCTCTATAAAACTCTTTTTTAACTCCTTCATCTTTATCTTCATTATATTCTTTGAAAAAATTATCAATATGATTTCCTAAAGCATTAATTAAATCTTTTCTACATTCATTACTATTTTCAATATTATTAATAGGATATCTTTTTAATCTACTTAAAACTTGAATATAATTTCTAGGATTTCCATCATAATTTGTCCATTTTAAACCTTCAGGTTTAAATTTTGGTTGATCTGGATTTTCTTCTTCTTCTTTATTTTCTTCTTCTTCTTTATTTTCTTCATTTTGTTCTCCTTCAACACCATCAACATCTAATGGATCTCTTTCAATTACTTTTTTAGGTTTTTCTATTATTAATTCTATTGCTTCTTCTGTTTCTTCTTTTGATATTTCTTCTCTTGTTATTTGAATTAATTGAGTTAAGTCACCTATTTCCATTACTTTTTTTATTTCTAATAAAGGAAGATTATATGGTTCGTCTTCTTTTATTAATAAATCACTATTTAAATATCCTGTTATTATTACAAAATTACCATTTGATTCTATTAATCTTGAATTTTCATTTATATATTTTAATATAACTTCATTTATTAATGTTTGTTCAAAATGAATTGGATTGTATTTGTAATATATACATTCATCGAAATTTCTTCGGTTTTTTATTTCTGTTTTAAATTTTTTTTTTCCATATGCTCCTTCTAATTTTTTTGCTGTTTCATCATTTTCATAAAAGTGATTATATATTATTTTTGGTACATTTATATATAACATTCTTTCTCTTGTACAAAATAATTGTAATGTTTTTTCTATATTTATATCATAATCATGTTTTATAACAATACAATTTCTACCAAATTCATAATCGAAATTTAATTTTGATATTCCTTCATTTTTATTACAATCAACTTTAATAATATTTGCAGATATTTTTTTAATTTCTTCTAATAATAATTTTGGTTTTTCTAAAGTTTCATTAAAAGCAGTTTTTTGATCATCATTCAAATCTTCAGTAATACCTTCTTTTGCTTTATATTTATTAATAATTGTAGTTGGAGAACAATCAATTTCATATAAATTTCTAAAAGAACCAATAGTTTTAATAACTTCTAAAGCTTTTTCATAAGTATCAATTAAGAAAGGTTCTGCTGCATTTGGAATAAAGAAATTATCAACTATTATTTTAGTAGATAATTTTTCTTTTTTTAAATAGTCTTTTAAACCATTTATTAAATCATTAAAATTAATTTCTGGTTCTGCATCTGGATTTTCAGGATCAATTTTAGTTTTTTTAACTGATTCAATTAAATCTTGAAAATTTAGCATTTTGAAATTATATTTTAATTCTAAATGTTTTGCTATTGTTGTTTTTCCTGTTGATGGCATTCCATAAACTATATTAATATCTCTTGTCATATCTAAACATTCTTCTATTTTATAATCTGAAATATTATTTGGATTTAATACAATAAATTTATTTAAATTATAAAAATAAACTGGCATTGAATATTGTTCAGTAATATTTTTTAATATTGTATCATTTGTTAAAATAATATATTTATTAATTGTACATAAACATTTTTGAAAACAATTTAATTCTTCCATTGAAATTGGAAATGTATTTAAAATTATTTTTGTACATCCTTCTCTAAAAATTAAAGGTTGAATTAATTTTATTTTTTCCTCATTTGATAATGACATATCAGTTCCTTCAGGAAGAATATTTCTTTTAATTCCATTTTCAATTATTTTTGGTAAGTTTAATTCATAAAAATTATAATTGGATATTAATTTATTAAATAATTCTTCTTTTATATTTTCATCACATTCATTTGAAATAAAAGCAATATAAGGTTGAATTTGTTTTATCATTCTTTCAATTGTTAAAATTTTATGATTATTAACATCAATTTCAAGAACATTAGTTTTTTGTTTTAATATTTCAATAAAAGGTAATTTACCTTCAAAATCATATAACATATTTCCTAAATCTGAACAAGGAATATAATTTGGATCTGTTATTGGAATTTTATTTAATCTTTCTAAACAAGATGAATTCTCTGCATTCAAATAATATATTTTTTCAAAATTTTTACAATTATTAACAAAATAATTAAATTGATCTTCATTTTGTGGAAAATCTTCAATCAAAATTCTTAAATGTCTCATTTTTCTTATTTTCAAAATAAATTTATTAATTACATATTCATAATCATCTTTTCTTTTTTTAATATCTTTTTCTTTTAAAAAATCATTAAAATCAAAATGAAAAATTCCAGTATGACAAGTTAATATTTTACTTAATTCAGTTTTACCAGAATATCTTTTTCCAATAATAGAATAAATAACAGGATATAAATTTTCTTTTACTAAAGTATTAACAACTCCAATTGGTTTATTTGCATCTATATCTCTTACAATTCCATAAGGTTCATAAAAATCAATAATTTCTTTTAATTTTACATTATAATCATCATATAATTTTTTATATTCTTCACTTGTCATTTTTATTGGTAAATTTTTTTGTTGTTCTAATATTCTTTTATATCCAGTTTCTTCATCTATTTTTAAATTTAATATTAAAGAAATAGGAATAATATTTTTTTCAAAATGTAAATATTGTTCTAAAGTTTCTGAAAAACTATCAATTAAAATTGAATCTTTATTACAATCAATTATTCCTTTTACAAAAACTGATATTAAAGAATCTATATCTTTTTCATTTTCTTTGAGTTTTGTTCCTAATTCTGAACCTGATATTATTTCTTTGTCTATTAATTTATTTATGTCTATTTTTCCATAACGAAATTCATTTGATACTTTTTCTATTTGAGATGTTTTTCCTACTCCTGGAGGACCTAATATAAAAATTAATTGAGGGTTTTTTGTTTTTATTGTATTTAATTCTTCTTCTGTTAGTGATGACATTTTGTTTTATTATTAATTTTAGTTAAGTTACATAAATTAAATTATTATTATTTATTTTAAATAAAATAATTATTTTTTTTATTTTTTATATATTTATGAATATAATATATATTTAATAGATTTTATTTTTTAATCTTTTTTTTTTATTTCATTGAATTCAAGAATTTTCTTTATTTGTTAGAAATATTATTTTGAATAAATAATTATTATTATATATATATAATAACTAAAAATTCTTAATTTAAATCTTTTGGAGCCATTTATTATTTTAATATAAAAATAGTTTTTTAATATTCTTTATAAATAACAATCAATATTATTAAGAATTTATATAGTTCTATAGTCAGATTTAAATAAGTATATTAAATTTATATTTTTTTATTTAAATTGATTCATTTATTTATCACAATAAATAATATAAAAAATAAATATGAGAAAATTAAGGAATAACAATAATAAATCAAAAAAACATCATACAAGAAAAGAATATGGATTAAAAATGGATTTAGGTGATGAAATAGATGAAAAATTTCACAAATTTACAATATTATTTAGAAAGAATAAGAATAAATATGAAGAATCAAAAAATATAAATAATTCTTTTTCATCAGATGAAGATAACAATGAATACTATGATCATTTTTTGCAAAAATTAACAGAAAAAAATAATCCAGAAAATAATAATAATGATATAAAAGAAAATAATTCTAAAAAGAAACAAAAGGTCATTCAAAAATCAAGTATATTAAGTAATAAAAAATATAGAAATTTATTAAAACAATCTTTAATGAAAAATAATCCAATTAAAAATAATCATTTATCATTAACTCCTATAAATGAGGAAAAAATAGATCAAGAAAATTTACATTTTAATAGTTTAAAACCTCATCCTTTTATAAAAGGTAAATATTATTCACATAAAATTAATTATTCAAATGATATTCATAGTTCTTTCCATCAAAGTAGGGTTAATTCAAATAAATCAAAAGAAAATTTAAATGATAAAAATTCTTTAATTCTAAATGATATAAAAAATAATCAAAGTTTAATTTTAGGAAATTTAGGTATTAGAAATTCAAAAAATAGTTTTACTCCTATATTTAATAATAATCATTATAAAACTCATTTTTCTTCAATTAAATCTAAAAAATCTCCTTATAAAGCTTATGATAGTAGTTCTTTTGTTTTAGGAATTAAAAATAGTAAAACTGATGTTTTAAAAAAAATCGACTTGAAAGAAGAAGAAAAACAAATAAATAATTCTTTAGAAGAAGCAAGTGGGATTAATTTTAAACCAAATTATAATTTTAATCCTCAAAAAATTGATATACAAAACATTACTTTAAATAATAATCAAGAAAATAAAGAGAATCAAAATGAAAAAATAGTTGAAAATGAATTAAAAAAAAATGAAAATAATCAAACCCAAAGTGAAAGTTCTATGAGAATAAAAATAAAAAAAAGATGTTTATTTTGTTGTTTACCTATATATTAAATTTTTTAATTTTATACATATATATCAAATTAATTTCTTTTTTGTATATAAAATATATATTATGATATTTATTATTATTTAAAAAAGTATCTTTAAAAATAATAATATAACAACAAAAACTTAGTTTTTAATATTTTATATATATAAATAGCATTTAAAATAAATTTACTCTTTTTCTTTTTTTTCCATTTTACATTATATAGAAAAGTATTCTATTATTGTATAACAATTAAAAAAAATCAAAATCTACTACAATAAACTACCAAAAATTAAAAAACAAAAAAATAATAATAATCAAAAAAAAAAATAACTATACATATATAAAAAAACTATTGGAAATTATAATAATTCCCAACATCATAAATTTTTCCTTGTTTAAAATTACCAATATTACCAATATCAATACCAGGAGCAAATTGAACATAAGTAATAGTTTCATTATCATCTGCTCCTTTTCCAACACCAAAAATAATATTTTTCCCATCAATTAATTCATTTTTACTAATAATTCCTTTATTAAATAACTTAAAAAAAACATCACTAGTAACAATACTATCACTTCCAGCTTGATGCATTTCTCCAATTCTTTCAACATTTAATTCTTTTGCAATTTTATTTAATCCTCCTTTATATTCTTCATTTTCATTAATTAAATATTTAATATCATAAGTATTAGGAAAATAAATTTTTAAACAATCCAAAAATTCATTTTCATTTTTTGGTAAATTATCATTTAATAATAATCTAAGCATATAACAAAAATCACTTAATCCATTAAAAGAAATCCAAGTAACATTTTCATTTAAAACTAATCCAGAAACTAAAAAATATTCAGCAAATAAATCATAAGGAATTCCTTTATTTTTTAATAATTTAAAATCAATACCACTATTAACTAACATTGAAATAGAATTAATTGAATTTTGATCTTTTTCATAATCAAATTGAAAATTAAATTGCCAAGTTGAATTTAAAGGAGGAAAATCACCATTTTCATTACTTAATGTAATACCAATTTGAATTAATTTTAATTTATCTACATTTGCTTTTGTAAATTGATAATAAAAATCTGGAGTATAATTTGGACATGGATAAACGACTCCTGGAAATTCAGTATCCATTCCTATAAAAGGATATAATTTTAAATATTGTCCTATTCTCTTTATTTCTTTTATAAAGTTATCTGAATATACTTCTATTATTTTATTTTGATATTGAATATTTGATTGTAATGGTGATTGGGGAATTTTTAATTTGTTATATATTTTTGGACTTATGTATGATTCTGCATTTATGTTTAAAGATATGTTTTGGAGATAGGATTTTGATGGGGAATTTGGGTTTTGAGAATTTTGGAAGTTTAATTCCATTTTTTTTTAAGTTTATTTTTTTATTTTTTATAGTTATTGTTTTATTTTTTTTTTGAGATATTTTAAAATTTTTGCATTATTGTTTTTAGAATGTTTTTTATTGATAAATTATTTTTAAATAATTAATAAATATTAATTAAATTATTTTTAAGACTATTTTCCTATATATCCCTATAATAAAAATAATATTTATATAATTATATAAAAATAAATTTAATATTCTTCTTATAACTCATTATATATTATTATATAAAACATTGTTTATTTCAAACTCATAATTTATAAAATTGAATAATTAAAAAATAAAACAATCATTATTATTTCCTTTTGAAGAACAGCAAAAAAGTTTTTGAAAAAAGTTTGATTCCCCTTCATAATAATTATCATAATTGATAGATTTATTTTCTGAATTTTCCTCATAATAAATAGTAAAAACTTTAGGTTCTCTTACATTTACACTTTTCCTTTTATATTCACCATCATTTAAACTATTTTCTGTATTTTTAATTCTACTTGAAGAATCTGAGTCGTTATCAAATTTTTTCATAAAGTCATTATTTGGAATTTTTATTGAAGGAATCGTAAATTGTCTTTTAAATCCACTTTCATTTATTTTTTTATTTGACATATTTATTTTTATAAAATGTGATTATTTAAATTTTTTTATGTTAAATTTGAAATAATTATAATTTGTTATATATATTATAATTATTAATTAAATATAATAAAATGATGAAATTGCATTTTTAATAAAATTATATATTAAATAAAGTTGTTAGATTCAAATTATTTAAAATATTTAAAGAAATATGATTGTTTTTAAAAATCAGAAAAAAAATCAAAAGGTTTTAATTAAATAATTTTTAAATAAACAATTAATAAATATTAAATTAATTCTACAAATATTCATGTATACAGAAGAAGATGATTCAAATAAAATAAATATTTTTAAATTACATGATGACAGCTCAGAAGAATCACAAAATAAAGAAAATGATAAAACATATATTCAAAAACTTAATTTAGATAAAATTACAGTAAGAAGAAATTCCCGAAAGCAAAAAACAACAAAAGTAGAAACTTCAAAGATGTTAAATTATATAGGAATAAAAACAAAAATAAATGGAAATCAAAAACGTCATTCAGTAAATTTATTAATAAAAAAAGAAATAGAAACACCACTTAATTTTAAAAATAATAAAAAATTAGTTAATCATGTTATAGAAATTTTTAAAAAAAAAGAAAAAAATGAAGAAGAAAAAAAAATGATAAATCAATATATTTTACAATTACAACCTTTTAGTCAAGTTTTAAGTGAAAGTGGACCTGAAGAAACACAAAGAATATTAAGGCATTTAAATCATTCTTTAAAATATAAATTTATTCCTGAAAATAAAATTATTTGTAAATATGGAGAATTAATAGAAAAATTTTATTTAATTTTAAGAGGAGAAGTTGATGTTATTGTACCAAATGAAGAAGAAAGTATTTTAACTGAAGAAGAATATTTTTTATATTTATTAAGATTGAAAATTTTTAATGAGAATAATTTAATAAATAAAATTATTGCTAAAAATTCTTCAGTTTTTACAATTGAAGAAAAAAATTTTGATGATTGGATAAGGGGAGCATATAAAATTTTAGTTATGATAAGAGGATATAATAATTTATTTTCAAAAAAAAAAGTAAGTAAAAATAATTTGAATAATAATATTAATATAAAAAGTCCATCAAAAAGAAAAAGTATTGAAAGAGGGAGTATAAAAAGATCAAGTATACAAAGAGGAAGTATTCAAAGGATGAGTATACAAAGAGGAAGTATGCAAAGAGGAAGTATTACTTTAATAAAAGGAAATAAATTATCAAATATAAATAAAAATAATGAAAATGAAAATATTAATTCTTCTCCTTTAGAAAAGAAAAATATGATAATAAAATTACAAAAAGAAATTTTATGTGCTATGAAAATTTTAGAACCATATAATCCAGATTTAATGGATGTTGATTTAAGTATTTTTATTAAAGAAAATATTACTACTGAAGAATATATTGAAAGAATTAAACCAATTAAATTTGAATATCATAATAATTATGATGAACTAAAAAAAACAGTAAAAATAATTTGTTATTTTATTGCAAATTCACTTAAAAAAGGAAATAAATTTGGTGATATGATGAGTGATATGAATCAAAATAATGTTCAAACTGAAAATGTTTCTACTATTATTTCTAAAGAAAATTGTGATTTTGGTATTTTAGATAGAGTAAGTTATATAAAATGTTTAAAAGAAGTTTCTGAAAGACAAAGAAAAAAAAAATTAAATTATTTACTTGATTTAAATGTTTTTAGAGGATGTAATAAAAATTTATTTATGAATAGTTTTTCTAATTTTTTTAATAAAATAGTTATTCAAAATAATGATATTTTATTTAATGAAGGTGATAGTGCAAATAATATGAAAGTTTATTTAATTAAAAAAGGAGAAATTGAATTAAGTTGTAATAAAAGTATATATGAAATAAATGACATTTTTATTGGCTTAAATTATAAAGATTTAGTTGATCCTGAAGATGAAGATGAAATATTAAATAGAGAAACAGATGATTATATAAAATTTAAAAAAAAAAAAAATTTTATTAAATTACAATATTTAAAAGGAAATGATATACTTGGATTAAATGATGCAGTATATAAAGATAAATATCTTTATACTGCAAAATGTACAAGTTCAATTGCATCTTTATATGAAATTCATATGAATTTTTTGAAATTAGTATTACATTCTGAGCCTAAAGTACAAGAAAGTTTTCAAAGAATTGAAATGATTCAAAGAAATCTAATTATTAAATTACTTTTAAAACAAAGAATTAATAAAAAAGTATTTTTTGATTATAAATCTAAAGCTATGAGTGGAGTATCTTTTGGTTGTATTAAATTTAATAATATTAAAGATAAAAATAATTCATTAAAACAATTATTAGAAGAAAAAGAACTAAAAAAAAGAAATTTAAGTTCAAAAAGAGTATCAAGACATAAAGCAAAAATAAGAATATTAATAGATAATACTAAAAAAATATATAATGAAAATCCAAGATTATTTGAAAATTCTTCTAAAAAATATAAAAAAATATCATCAAGAAATACAAGAATAAATTCAACATTAAATCAAAATTTTGCTACTTATAATTCAGATTTACCAACAAATTATAATTTAAATCAATTTAAAACTATTTCTTCTGCAGATGAAGAATTACCAAAAATTAAAGAATCAAAAATTTTTTCTAGTCCTAATACTTTTCGTTCTACAAATTCAAAATATTCTAATTCAAATAATCATACAACTTCTCATTTTAGAGAAAAAGTTAGTGAAAGAAGAAATAAAGATAAGATTAAAAGTCAGGATTTGGATTTTAATAATAAGAATAATAAATATTTAAATAAATTTGATAATTTAAATCCAAGAAAATTAATAACTTCTGCAATGAAAAGAAAAAAAACCAAAGAGATTCTAAATAAATTACCAAATTTTTATTATAATACTTTAACCGATAAAAAAATGACAATTTTTAATATGACTAATAAAACTATTTTTAAAAATGTTTTAAAATTTGATTAAATTTTTTTGTAGAAATATAATTTGATTTAGATTTAAAAATGATTATTTTTTATTTATCAATATTGAAATATTTATTGTGAATAAAATTTATATAATTTTATCAAAAATATTTAATATTTTTAAAATATTTATTAAAGAAAAAAAAGAAAATTTATTATATTTAATTTAGTTTATATTTTATATAAATATTTGAAAAAAAAATATTATAATCATTTATATTACCTTTTTAATACATAAAAAATAATTGAAGCATATAAATAAAAAAATTAATTTTTAATTAATCATCTTCATTGTCAAAAGAATTTTCTATTTTATCTATTCCAGCATAAGAATTTATAAATTCTTTAAAATAAGTTCTTCTTCATTATTGTTATTAATTTCTTTTTTAAATTCAATTAAAATTTCATTTTCAATATCTTTTTCCATTTCATAATATTTCTTTAACTTCATTTAAAGATATACTTCCTTTTATCTAAATGAAAAATATCAAAATTAGTTTTTAAATTAGCATTAGAAATTCAATATGTCTATTATTATCAAAATCAATACTTTTTAATATATTTTCTCTTTTTTTTTCAATAGATATTTTTTCTTCTTTATATGCTTTACAAATTTCTTCTAATATAATTTACCATATAAATTTCCATATAAATTTTTTTCAATTTTTATTCAAATACTTTTTTTTAATCTTTCAATATCAATTTTTGATGTAAAATTATGAGAAAAAAAATTTAAACTGCTTGATAAAAATTTGAATGATTTAAAACATTTTTTAATGAATTTAATACTTATTTTAAATTAATATTATCAAAATAAATATTATTAGAATCTATTTCATGAAAAAATTTATGTTTTAATGCATCATCTGCTGAAATTCTCATTTTCCAATCATTAAAAATTGATTTAAATTTTCTTTTAAAATATTAAATTTAGAAAATTCAAATTTTTCATTACAATTTTTTCAGTTATTTCTTTTTCTTATGAACCATAAAAAGGGTATCTTTACTTAAAAAGATATATTATAATTCCGCATTTCTTTACATTTTTTTATTATTGATAAATTTTTAAAAGAGTTAATGTTTTTAAATTCATATAAATATTATTATATATCATTTATTTTAATTATTTTTTGTTTTTTTCTAATCTATTAATTATAATTTAATAAATATTTTAATTATCTTGATAGATAATTTTTCTTTTTTTACGAAGAAGTTGAATAAATTTTGTACATTTTTTCAAATCTTAATGGAATAATATAAATTCTTTTAGTTTTAGTGATTATTTTTATATATTGGGCTTCTTTTATATTACAAGCCTGACATGATAAAATTATAAATAAATTAGGAAAAATAAATTCTTGAATTAAATATATAATTCCTAAAGAAAGAAAGTATAAAAAAATTTCAAAAATATGTTTA
>JAEEGK010006336.1_pt1 | contig 28491 bp, 17 predicted proteins | sample 8958771 | NCBI WGS metagenome assembly JAEEGK01 (sample SAMN16246547, study PRJNA631951) | gut metagenome | biome: gut microbiome; feature: rumen; material: SC-attached | host: Bos | place: Iran: Karaj | collected 2018-10 | reverse complement strand
TTTAGCTCAGTTGGCCAGAGCACGTGATTTGTAATCTCGGGGTCGTTGGTTCGAATCCGACAAGAGGCTCGAAAGAAAAGGGTAGCAACTCGCTACCCTTTCTTCTTGTTTCCTCCTGCTATCCTTAGCCTCACCTTCATATACCTACAGGCCGGCCTCCAACAGTTGGTCGCAGATGCTCTTCATCCCCTTGATCGAGGGATGGCCGTTCTGCTTCTCAATATCATGCAGTTCAATGAGTTGCACATTGTAGTGTTTACATACCTCTCGCATTGATTCATTGACCGGCTCCCGGAGCTCTGAATTCAGGATGGAGCATAGCTTAGCCTTGGGATATCTCTTCTGCAGCATGTCAAGCAGACAGGCCAGCGCAGGACGGAAATTCCGACAGTCCTCCTTCGTCCATTCAGCATATTGATACTCGCCCATGGGAGCGTTTGCCCATGCGTCGTTGGTACCTCCAAACACAAAGATGATGTCGGGATTGCCCAAACTGTCGACACGCGATATAAAGTTGTTGCGCGAGAAGTCCATCCCACCGTATCCTGTACCACAGATGGTTGTCCCTCCCCACGAATCATTCTTCTCCAGCACATAGCCTTTTGCCTTGATATAAAGGTCCCACCATGTCTGATTCACCTCCGTACAATCGTTACGGTCATTGGGGTAGAATGATGAGTAATTGGCAGGAATCACACCCTGGAAAGTGGAATAAGAGTCTCCCAAGATCGACACTTTCATTCCCCCAGCTGCCGATGCAGCAGCTGCTGCCATCCCCACCCTATGCTGCTTGGGGTGCAGCTTTTTGTCGATCTTAAGGCTGGTGCGGAGCTCCTTGATGATGGTCTTGGTGACGAAGGCCTCAGCCTGATGCTTACCTTGAGTGAAAACGAACTGGAGACGCTTGCCGCCCAACGCCTTCTTCTGCACGATGCAGGTGGAGGTGGTGAAGTGCCCCAGACGGTCAGATCCAGTGACGGCGCGGCTCTTCAGCTCAGTTCTGGTGTCTACATCCTTGTCGAAGAGGTCGAGGATGGTGTCGAGCGTGGCGTTGGCTTCATCGTAGGTGGCACCCAGGCAGATGCAGGTCTCCTTGATGGCGTCGAAGGCTGCATCGGTGATGTCGTCACGCAGCAAGCCCAGGATATGGGTCACCTTGGCCAGGCTGAGGTAATAGCCGAAGTTGTCGTCTTCATCCCTGTAGGTGAAGATACTGTATTCAGCGTGGTCTGTCTCTGCCTCTGCCACTTCCATCCTCAGGCCTATGGGCTGCTCTTTCTGGGCAAAGGCTCCCAGTGTGACAAGAGCAAAGGCGATGGTCATCATCATTTTTTTCATAGTGTACTGTTGTTTTTTGTGTGTTATTGTGAATCGAGTAGTTTCTGCCACAGAGGGTCATCGGGTAGAGGGGCCTCAACGTCGATCGTGACACCACTGACAGGATGAACGAACTGCACCCGACGCGAGAGCAGCGAGATACTGCCGTCGGGATTAGAGCGGGGAGCGCCATATTTCAGGTCGCCCTTGATGGGCAGGCCGATGGCAGCCAGCTGGCAGCGTATCTGATGGTGGCGGCCCGTGAGCAGCTCCACCTCGAGCAGCTGGTAGCGGTCGCCTTGGGCGATGGAGCGATAGCGCAACTGGGCCTTCTTCGAATGTGGCACCTCATGATCATAGGCGTACGACTTGTTCTGTTGCTCATTGCGGGTGAGCCAGTGGGTCAGCTCCGTGAATGAGGAGTGAGAAATGAGGAATGAGGAATGAGGTGTGAGGAATGAGGAATGGTCGGCTGAGCCCATTTCACTTTCCACTTTCCACTTTCCACTTTCCCCTTTTCCCTTTTCACGATTCACTATCGCCCAATACGTCTTGTGCACCTGACCCTCGGCAAACATCCTGTTCAGGCGGGCCAGAGCCTTCGACGTACGTGCAAAGACCACCAGTCCGCTGACAGGCCGGTCGAGGCGATGCGTCACCCCCAGGAACACATTGCCCGGCTTCTGGTATTTCTCCTTCAGGTATTCCTTCACCACGTCCGACAGCGGCGTGTCGCCCGTCTTGTCGCCCTGCACGATCTCTCCGCTGCGCTTGGCGACGATAATGATATGGTTGTCCTCGTAGATGACTTGCATGCTAAAAATCACTTTTTGCCTGCAAAGTTACAAATTATTCGGGAATTATTTGTACCTTTGCCAGAAAAATCATAAAAAGCTATGACTGACTATGTGATTATCGTGGCAGGCGGGAAAGGCCTGCGGATGGGTGGGGAGGTGCCTAAGCAGTTCCTGCCCGTGGGAGGCATCCCCGTGCTGATGCGTACGCTGATGCGCTTCCGTGAATATTCGGCCGACTTGAAGATTATTCTTGTATTGCCCAAAAGTCAGCAGGACTACTGGCGCTCATTGTGCCGGCAGCACCAGTTTCCCACACCCTTGTCGCTCCCCGAGGGAGACGCCGCAGCTTCCCTTCAGGAAGGTACGTCTGGAGTTTTCTCTTACCTCCTGGCCGACGGCGGACGCACCCGATTCCACTCTGTGCTGAACGGTCTCGCGCTGATTCCCGATGATGCCAAGGGAGTGGTGGGCGTGCACGACGGTGTGCGGCCCTTCGTGAGCGTCGAGGTGATAGGCCGCTGCTATGATGCTGCGCGCAGCAGGCATGCCGTCATCCCCGTGGTGCCGGTGGTCGAGACGCTGCGACATGTGGAGCAAGGCAACGTGTTTCGCGATGACTACCGCCTGGTGCAGACGCCGCAGGTGTTCGACATCCAGCTGCTGAAAGATGCCTTCCGTCAGCCATACCGCGAATCCTTCACTGACGATGCTTCCGTAGTGGAGGCCAGTGGCCACAGCGTGGCGATGGTGGAGGGCAACCGCGAGAACATCAAGATCACTACGCCCTTCGACCTCCGCATAGCAGAGACGATGATTTAAACTCCAGGGAGAAATGGACATCCTCCAGCAGGACATCATGTACTTGCCGGGCGTAGGGCCCAACCGCAAGAAGATGCTGAGCAAGGAACTCGGCATTGACACCTATGGCGACCTGCTGAACTACTACCCCTATAAGCACGTTGACCGCACAAAAATCTACAAGGTGAGAGAGCTGACGGGCGACATGCCTTTCGTGCAGGTCGTGGGCCACATACTCAGTTTCGAGACCTTTGAGATGGGCCCTCGCCGCGAGCGTGTGGTGGCCCATTTCTCTGACGGCACAGGCATTCTGGACCTGGTGTGGTTCAACGGAGGCAAATATGCCAAGCAGAACTACAAGATAGGCACCGACTACCTGGTATTCGGACGGCCTGGCGTGTTCAACAACCGCATACAGGTGCAGCATCCCGACATCGACGATGCTTCGAAGGTAGACATTTCCGAGATGGGCATGCGTCCCTACTACAACACGACGGAGAAGATGAAGAAGGTGAACTTCACCTCGCGCACGCTGGAGAAACTCATGCGCACCCTGCTCGACAAGCTGCAGGAACCGCTGCCGGAGACCATCCCCAGCTTCATCTCAGCTCCGCTCCACCTGATGAGCCGCGACGAAGCCGTGCGCTCCATCCATTTCCCGAGCGATGCGAAGCAGCTGGAGCGTGCACGTGTGCGGCTGAAGTTTGAGGAGCTGTTCTTCGTGCAGCTGAACATCCTAAGATATGCCAGCGACCACCGCCGCAAGTATCGGGGATATATGTTCCAGCGTATAGGACCTCTGTTCAACTATTTCTACCAGAAAAACCTACCTTTCGAACTGACGGGAGCCCAGAAGCGCGTGATGCATGAGATCAGGGCCGACGTGTGCTCCGGCCGTCAGATGAACCGCCTGTTGCAGGGCGACGTGGGATCGGGAAAGACGCTGGTGGCGCTGATGTCGATGCTCATTGCCCTGGACAACGGCTATCAGGCCTGCATCATGGCTCCCACCGAGATACTGGCCGAGCAGCATCTGCAGACAATCAAGGAGTTCCTGCGCGATATGCCCGTCCGCGTAGAACTGCTCACGGGCATCGTCAAGGGCCGACAGCGCCAGCAGGTGCTTGAGGGACTTATCGACGGCACCGTACAGATAATCGTGGGCACACATGCCGTGATTGAGGATACCGTCGAGTTTCAGCGACTGGGCCTGGTGGTCATCGACGAACAGCACCGCTTTGGTGTGGCTCAAAGGGCTAAGCTATGGGGAAAGGGATCTCCCCTACCCTCTGCGAACGGAGGAAATACCGTTCCCCATGTCCTCGTCATGACCGCCACACCCATCCCCCGCACACTGGCGATGACGCTGTATGGTGACCTCGACGTGAGTGTCATCGACGAGCTGCCGCCTGGTCGAAAGCCCATACGCACCACGCATGTCTTCGACTCGCGCATGACGACGCTCTATGCAGGCATGCGCCGGCAGATACAGCAGGGACGGCAGATCTACGTCGTGTTCCCATTGATTGAGGAGAGCGAGAAGATCGACCTGAAGGACCTTGAGCAGGGCTTCGAGGTGCTCTGCGAAGCCTTCCCTGAGTTCCGCCTGAGCAAGGTGCACGGCAAGATGAAGCCGAAGGACAAAGAAGAGGAGATGCAGCGCTTCGTCAGTGGCGAGACACAGATGCTTGTATCTACGACTGTGATTGAGGTGGGAGTGAACGTCCCCAATGCTTCGGTGATGGTCATCCTCGATGCCCAGCGCTTCGGTCTCAGTCAGCTGCATCAGCTCAGGGGACGCGTAGGTCGTGGTGCCGACCAGTCCTACTGCATCCTCGTCACCCCCTTCAAGCTTTCCGACGACACCCGCAAGCGCATAGACATAATGTGTGAGACCAACGACGGCTTCCGCATAGCCGAGGCCGACCTCAAGCTGCGTGGTCCCGGCGACCTGGAGGGTACTCAGCAGAGCGGTATGGCCTTCGACCTCAAGATAGCCAACATAGCCAGCGACGGACAGCTGGTGCAGATGGCCCGCGACGAAGCACAGCGCATCGTCGACGACGATCCCACCTGCCAGTCGGAGAAGTACCGCATGCTGTGGCAGCGTCTGCGCGAGCTGCGCAAGAGTGACATCAACTGGAGTGAAATATCGTAGATAAGTACCCGGAATAAATAATGTATATGATAAATAAGTTCAAACTGTTCATCATGATGATGGTTGCATCCCTCCCGGCTGCTGCCCAGGACAAGCTCGACCTCATCGAGTCGCAACTGAAGAAAGCACCCATACAGGAAAAGGTGTACCTGCATCTGGACAACAACTGCTACTACAAGGGCGACGACATCTGGTACAAGGCCTATGTGGTGCGTGCCGACGACAACATGTATACCGACATGAGCCGTCTGCTCTACGTCGAACTGGTGTCACCCGACGGTATGCTTGTCGAGCGACAAACGGTCGTTGTCAATGCCAACGGCAGCGGCGAGGGATCGTTCGTGCTCACCGACTCGCTCTACTCCGGATTCTACGAGATACGGGCCTACACCCGCTGGATGATGAACTTCTGCGTGACGGAGCATCCATCCAACCGCCAGAGCCGTGAGCTGTTCTACAACCGCCAGATGGCCAGCGACTTCTTCCGTCTCTACGGCACCGTCCACAGCCGTGTATTCCCCGTCTACGAGCGGCCCGACGAGAAAGGCGAATATGCTCAGAAGTACATCGTCAGCCGTCCAAAGAGCCGCATCCCCAAGGAGCTACAAGAGCGGTTGCACGTCACTTTCTATCCCGAAGGCGGCCACCTCATTGCCGGCACGAAGGCCACTGTTGCCTTTGAAGCCCTCGACGAGGAGGGCCAGCAGGTGGACATCAAGGGTACCGCAGCCGGCAAGACCATCGCTACGGAGCATGAGGGGCGCGGACAGTTCACCATCGACGTTCCCGACAACGGAAACCTGAAGGCCACCTTCCTTTTTGAGGGTAAGGAATATGATTTCAAACTGCCCAGCATAGAAAGGTTCGGTTGTGCCCTCCACCTCACTGACGACAAACAGAAGGCCGTCGCCCAACTTCACATCAGGGGCGCACAGCTCAATGCCGACTATGCCGTAGCGGTGCTGTCGCAAGGAGTGCTGAAGGATTTCCAGCGCTTCCGTCCCGACAGCAAGGGCCAAGCTGAGGTGACCATCAACAAAGGCGAACTGCCGTCGGGGGTCAGCGACCTCATCGTCATCGACCCTGAAGGACAGCCTATGGCCGACCGTCTTTTCTTCGTACGCAACTTCGACTACGAGCAGCAGCTCATCACCGTCTCTGCCGACAGCATCGACTATTCTCCCTATGCTCCCATCACCCTCACGCTGAAAGTGCCCCAGTCGACACCGCATCTCTCAGTAAGTGTGCGTGATGCTGCCACCGACGATCCCACCTATGACACAGGCAACATCCTGACCGAACTGCTGCTGAGCAGCGAGCTGAAGGGCTTCGTGCCCAACCCCGACTACTATTTCCAGGCCGATGACGACATCCACCGCCAGCGCCTCGACCTGCTGCTGATGGTGCAGGGATGGCGGCGCTACGACTATGGCGAACTCGTCAGCCAGCAGAAGCTGCGCTACGCTCCTGAAAAAGGACTCACAGTCGAAGGATGTGTCTACCCCACCATACTCCGCGACGAGTTCGAGTTCGAGGAGGTGGCACAATGGAGCAAGGGTGTCTTCGGATATACTCAGGGGCGCGCATCGCAGCTCAATCCTGACGACCCGCTGGTCAAGGAGCTAAAACGACGTGTTGCGCGAGAGGACGGCGTCACTGTGTCGACGACGGAGTCGCTGGCCGACAAGAACGTGACGCTCGAGCAGGTCGACCAGAGCTTGCAACTGAGACCAGCCGATGGGAGAACTTATACCGGAAGACCTGAGTCATCCAGGTCATCCGGGAACAACTCCTCCTCCGAAGTCGCCAGCATGCAGCAGGCCATCGACGATCTGATTGATGGCAGCAGTGACGACAAATACAACCTCGAGAAAAACGGACTGAACCGCGAAGTGGTGGTGGAATGCGAGCTTGTGCAAGTCGACGACAATGTCGAGCGGCGCGAGGGCACCAAGATCATGGGCGGACAGGTGGAAACTGTCGACGGTGGGCATTTCCTCTTCTACCTGCCTCCCTTCGCCGGCAACGCCATCCTCTTCCTCCGTGCTTACGATATCGACATCAGCGACCGCCACAAGCGCAACATCGACTTGAAGAACCGCTTCAATGAGGAGGCCGACCCCGACTACTATGTCAAGCGCAGCCTCTTCCATCCCGTCTTTGCCAAGAAATACTCCTACTACCAGTGGCACTTCCCCGGCGACGAGCCGCTCGACACCCTTGCCGCCAGCGAAATGGCCGACGACAATCCGCTGTCGTCAATGGACCGCACCATCAAGGGACTCACCGTCAAGGGCAAACGCCACCGCGGCCGTCACGCCATCGACTACACCAAGCCCGTCTGCACCTTCGACACGCAAGAGCTCTACAACATGGCCACCGACTACGGTCTCAGCTACGGGCGCTTCAACATGGAGAACTTCCCCCTGGCCGTGAGTACCATGCTGCTGGGCACCTACAACGAACGGCGTTTTTTCAACGTCCGCGCTCGCTACAACGACGGTTTCGACGTGCCTTATGTCTTCTACCAGAACTTCTCTACCGATTTATCACCCAACGTCGCCTTCACCAGCGAACGGAAGATAACAGACAACATCAAGCTGGCACGACAGGACGAGGTGCGCGTGTTCACCGACTTCGAGCTGCGCAATGAGGATCGGCCCATCGTCATGCAGAACGATGCCCCTGACGTCACGCTGGAGTTTGAGCTCATGCCCAACGAGACGAAGCGCTACGTCTATCGCGACCGACGCGTCTACTTGTCGGGGGTCACCGTTCCCGATACCTACTATCAGCCCGACTACAGCCGCCGTCCACTGCCCGACAACTGGTACGACTATCGCCGCACGCTCTACTGGAACCCCAACGCCAAGCCCGACAGCAACGGACAGCTCACCATCAGCCTCTGGAACAACGGCAAAAACAGCCGCATACGCGTCAGCGCAGCAGGTATCACCAGCGACGGTATGCCCGTCTGCACCAGCGAAGCACGATGACCATCTTGACCTTTGAATACTTTTTGCAGATTTATTGAAAAATAAACGCAAAAAAGCATACGAGTTTCAGAAAAATTAATTAATTTTGTACCCGAAAACAAACCACAACTTTTCATTCATATGCAAAAAAGAATCTTTTTGATGGTTGCCTTGCTACTAACGCTTTCCATGAGCGCTCTGGCACAGGTGACCACATCGAGTATGACCGGTAAGGTCACGCTCGAAGGCTCCGGTGATGAAATCATCGGCGCTACGGTAGTGGCAGTACACGAACCTTCGGGTACGCGCTACAATGCAGTGACAAACGTGAACGGATTGTTCACCATTCAGGGTATGCGTCCTGGCGGACCCTACAACGTCACTGTGAGTTACATCGGCCATCAGACGAAGACCTTCCGGGGCATCACCCTGCAGCTGGCCGAGACCTACAACCTTCCCGTCTGGTTGAGTGAGAACGTCACCGACCTGGCCGAGATTGTCGTCACAGGTACGGCCTCGAAGTTCTCGCAGGAGAAGACCGGTGCCGCCACCAACATCACATCGGCACAGATCACGGCACTCCCCACGGTGAACCGCTCCATCACTGATGTGACCCGCCTTTCGCCCTACGGCGGCAACGGCATGAGCTTCGCCGGTAGCGACGGACGTACGGCAAACTTCACCGTCGACGGTGCCAACTTCAACAACAACTTCGGACTCAGCGACAAGCTTCCTGGCGGTGGCAACCCCATCTCCATCGATGCCATCGAGGAGCTGCAAGTGGTGATCTCACCTTACGACGTGCGCCAGACCAATTTCATCGGTGGTGGTGTTAATGCCATCACGAAGTCGGGTACGAACACCTTCAAGGGCACGGCCTACGTCTACCACCGCAACGAGAACCTGCGCGGCGACGTGGTGAACAATGTTCAGCTGCCCACAGCTCGCGAGAAGGATCGCCAGACCACTTACGGATTCACCCTCGGCGGACCCATCATCAAGGATAAGCTGTTCTTCTTCGCCAGCGGCGAAATGATCAAGACACCTACCATCCCCACCGCTTGGCGCGGTTCAGAGAACGGTGTGGCCGATGCCACCAAGTCGCTCTCACGCACCACGCTGGCCGACCTGGAGGCTGTGTCGAACTATATGGCCAGCAACTACGGCTACAACACTGGTTCATGGACCAGCTTCCCTGCCGATGAGAGCAACTACAAGCTGCTGGCTCGTCTCGACTGGAACATCACCGACCAGCATCACCTCGCCCTGCGCTACAACTACACGAAGAACACCATCTGGAACGCTCCCAACGCTACGTCGATGGACGGCGGCACACGTATGAGCGGAGCTCGTATGAGCCAGTACTCCATGTCGTTCGCCAACTCGATGTACTCGATGGACAACCTCGTACACTCGTTCTCACTCGACCTCAACAGCCGACTCTCAGAGAACCTCTCCAACCAGTTCCTGGCCACGTTCTCGAAGCTTGATGACGTGCGCGGCAGCGACTCATCGACCTTCCCCTTCATCGACATCACCAAGGAGGAGAACAACTACATGGCCCTGGGCTATGAGCTGTTCACCTGGAACAATGCCGTGCACAACACCATCTGGAACATCAAGGACGACATCACCTACTACATGGGTAAGCACAAGATCACTGCCGGTGTGATGTTCGAGCACCAGATGGCCGACAACCAGTATATGCGCAACGGATCGGGATACTATCGTTTCAACATTACCGACAACATGTATACCAACGGTGTGCTCAACCCCGCCTTGCTTTTCAACAGCGTACCCGAGATCTTCTGTATGACCTACGGCTACGACGGTGAGACCAAGCCCGCTGCACGCGTACAGTTCAACCGCGCCGGTATCTATGCCCAGGACGACTGGAACGTCAACGATAAGTTCAAGCTCACCTTCGGCACACGTATCGACGGACTCTTCTTCAACAACGGCGACCTGATGACCAACAAAGCCATCTACGACATTGACTATAACGGACGCCACATCGACACCGGCAAGTGGCCTGGCAACAGCATCACCTTCTCGCCGCGTCTGGGCTTCACCTACGATGTCTTCGGCGATAAGTCGCTGAAGATTCGCGGAGGTTCGGGCCTCTTCAGCGGACGTCTGCCACTGGTGTTCTTCACCAACATGCCCACCAACGGCGGTCTGGTGCAGTATCAGGCACAGCTCAATGCCAAGAACCTGACCAACCTCAACAAGAAGAACGGCACAGACTACTCGATGAACGACTTCGCCGCTGCCAACAACGGTGGAAAGATCATCACCAGCATGGATGCCATGATGGCCAAGCTCAAGAGCATGGGCTACCCCATGACCGTCAAGCCTGAGGACGGAGCAGTGCCCTCGTCGATCTCAGCCGTCGATCCCGACTTCAAGATGCCACAGGTGTGGAAGACCTCCATCGCCGTCGACTATCAGATTCCGGCTACCTTCCCGTTCAGCGTCACCGTCGAGGGTATCTTCAACAAGAAGATCCACGACAACTGCATCTCCGACTGGGCCATTCCCGAAGTAGGAGGATTCGCACGCTTCAACGGTGTTGACAACCGTCCCATGTTCCCCGACAACTTCCGCACAGGCACCAAGGCCTTCGTCCTCGAGAACACCTCCAAGGGCTACGGATGGAGCGCTAACGTCACCCTCAACGCACAGCCCACTGAGTGGCTCAGCTTGATGGCTGCCTACACCCGCACGGCCAGCAAGGAGGTCACCGGTATGCCTGGATCTGCTGCCGAGTCGGCATTCACCTATGTGCCCACCGTCGAGGGACCCAACAATATCAAGCTCCACAACTCGCAGTATGTCACTCCCGACCGCTTCGTGGCCAACGCCACCATCAGCGACAAGAGCGGCAACCACTACTCTTTCATCTATGAGACCTGGCGCGGAGGCTACAACTACTCCTACATGCTCACCAACGACATGAACTCCGACGGCTACGCCTACGATGCACTCTACATACCTACCGACGCTGAGGTACAGGGCAACATGTTCCGCTTCACCAGCGACGACGACCGCGACCGCTTCATGGCCTTCGTTCACAACGACAGCTACCTTAAGAACCATCAGGGTGAGTATGCCGAGGCATACAGCGTCTACAACCCCTGGGTACACCGCATCGACTTCGGATACAAGCACGACTTCAAGGTGAAGTTCGGACAGACCACCCATCGCCTACAGCTCAGCATGGACATCAAGAACGTGCTCAACCTCTTCAACTCGAAGTGGGGCGTGAGCAAGACCCTCAATCCCGAAATCGGCACCGAGGCACGCATCCTCAAGTTCGAGGGCAGCGACGCCGACGGATATGCACGCTTCTCCACACCGAAGGCCATCGATGGCAACACCGAGACCTGGAAACCCAACTATGCCGTCGGCCAGTGCTGGTATGCTTCTGTCGGACTGAAGTACATCTTTAATTAAGAAGCTATAGGGCTATAAGAATCGTTATACCGTAAAAACGTTAAAAGAGACAACATTATGAAAAATATCCTATTATCAGCAATAACGGTCATTGGTTATTGTTTAACGGTTACTGGCCTCACCAGCTGCTCCGACGACAACGACCCCACCTACCTCGACGAGCTGCGCGTGTCGTCATCGTTCGTGGCCATACCACAGGATGGAGGATCCACCACCATCACCGTCACAGCAGCCGACGAATGGGCCTTCGCCAACCAACAGTGGATACAGGGCAAGGACACCCTTCATGCAGCAGCACCCCGCTGGCTTACCATCAGCCAGGACAAGGGATCGGCAGGCGAGACAAAAATCACCTTCACCGCCGAGAGTGCTCTCGACGGCCGTAGCTGCGAGCTGCTCATCAACTGCGGCGGTCAGACGCAGCACATCAACGTCATGCAGGGACTGGCCACCATTGCAAATGCCACCTGCGCTGAGGTCATCGCAGGTCCCGACTCCAAGACCTACCGCGTCACGGGTACCGTGAAAAGCATCGCCAACACCATCTATGGCAACTGGTACCTGGAGGACGAGACAGGCGAGATCTATATTTATGGTACGCGCGATAAGAGCGGCAACAACGGTCAGAACAACTCCATCGCTGCCTGGGGCATCGACGTGGGCGACGTGATCACCGTTGAAGGACCGAAGACCACCTACAACGGCACCGTCGAGCTGGTCGACGTCACCGTCATCAACATCAAGAAGTCACTCATCAAGATCGAGGAGCAGACACAGGATGCCTTCGATGCCAACGGCGGCGACTTCATCGTGCGCGTGTCGGAAGCCGGCAATGGCGTCTATGTCAGCATACCCGCTTCAGCCAAAGATTGGCTGGGCTTCACATCGATGGTGAAGACCGACAGCACCACCAACATCTCCTTCCACGTGGCACCCAACACGGGCGAGGCATCGCGCTCAGCCGTCATCACGTTCACCAGCCGCAACAGCACGGCATCGTCCACCGTCACGGCCAGCGTCAGCCAGATGGGACTCATGGGCACGCTCACCAACCCCTTCACCGTAGAGCAGGCCATTGAATACTGTCAGACGCTCAGCGGCAACTCGGCCAACGACTACTACATCAAGGGCACCGTCTCGCGCATCGCCAGCAAGGGCGAGTTCGGCAGCTACGGCAACGCCACCTTCTTCATCTCCGACGACGGTGAGTTCCTCGGCGAGGACGACAAGAATCCCGACAAGGCTCACGACTTCGAGGCCTACCGCGTGCTCTACTTCGGCAATGAGAAGTGGAATGCCGACGTGAACAAGGGCAACATTAGCGTTGGCGACGAGGTTGTCATCTGTGGCAAGCTCACGCTCTACAACGGCATCTCTGAGACAGCCTCCGGCAATGCCTATATCTACAGCATCAACGGCACCTCCACCGATGCCAACGGACTCGGCTCAGCAGCCTATCCGTTCAACATCGCAGGAGCCATCGCAGCCATCGACGGCGGCGTCACAGCCAATGTCTTCGTCAAGGGCATCATCTCAGAGATTGCCAACAACGGACTCTTCGGAGCACAGTACGGCAACGGTACCTTCTGGATTAGCGATGACGGTGTGCGCCACAACGATCCCGCCCTCGACTTCGAGGCTTACCGTGTGCTCTGGCTCGGCAACCGCAAGTGGCAGGAAGGCGACGACCAGATTGCCGTAGGCGACGAGGTCATCCTCCACGGCCAGCTCACCAAGTATGGCACCACCTACGAAACATCGTCGGGCAAGGCCTACATCTTCTCCCTCAACGGCAAGACAGAGTAGTCCTCCGCCAGACATCACCAAGAGGAAGCCCCCGCGAATGGGAGCTTCCTCTTTTCAATTCGTTACCTCATACTGCAATGCCGAACAAATAGACAACCAGGCCAGAACCCGAAAAATTGGATTCTGACCTGCTAACTGTACTATCAACGGAAAATCTGTCGTCAGGCGGGGAAGGCTCCCTGGAGTAGGCGGGGATAGATGTCGAGGGCCTGCTGGAGCTCGGAAAGGCAGATGTACTCGTCAGCACGATGGGAGCGGCAGGTGTCGCCGGGGCCGAGCTTCAGGGAGGGGAACGACATCAGGGCCTGGTCGGAGAGCGTGGGCGAGCCGAAGGGCTTCATGCCCATCGCCATGCACTGCCTGACAAGCGGATGATCCTGGGGTATGGACGAGGAGCTGAGACGGAAGGACCGGGCCTCGAGCCGGCAGCGCTTCATGCGCTTCTGCAGGAAGGCGAAGAGGAACTGGTTCTGATAGTACTCGTTGGTGCGCACGTCGATGACGAAGTGCAGGCGGTCGGGGATGACATTGTGCTGTGTGCCACTCTCAATCATGGTGACGGTCATCTTCGTAGGTCCCAGCAGCGGGCTCTCCTTGCGGAAGCGATAGTTGCGGAGGAAGAGGAGGTCGTCGAGGGCTTCGTAAATGGCATTGACGGGCCCGGTGACGGTCTCCTGATCGTTTGTGGGCGAATAGGTGTAGTGGGCTGCATGTCCGCTGACGCCGTCGGCATAGCCGTCGACAACCATGAGTCCGCGCTCGGCAATGGCCGGCTGCATGGCTGTGGGCTCGCCGACGATGGCTACGGTGACGGGTGGCAGCTTTGGCAATGCCTTGACGATGCCGTTGGCTCCCGACACCTCTTCCTCGGCCGATGCGAGGAAGATGATGTTGTAGGGCCGTGGTGCGGTGCTGAGCTGACAGAAGGTGGCCAACAGGGTGACCAGTCCTCCTCCGCAGTCGTTGGCCCCCAGCCCGTAGAGGCGGTCACCTTCGATGATGGGCTCATAGGGGTTGCGTGTCCAGGTAGCCACCGGTTTCACAGTGTCGATGTGGGCATTGAGGAGCACAGTGGGCTTCTGCTGGTCGTAGTCTTGGCAGACGGCCCAGACGTTGTTTCCTTCGCGTTGCGGACAGAGCTGCCAGGCAGTCATCTGCTGGAAGAGCAGGTCGGAGGCCTGTCGCTCGCTGCGACTGACCCTGGGTGTGGCTATGAGCTGGCGCAGCAGTGCTACGGCTTCGTCGAGGTATTGCATGGTTTGCTGGTTTAAGTTTTAAGTTTCAGCCCCTAAGCTCCCCTCCCCTCTTGCGTCCCTCCGGCAGCAAGCGAGCAGAGCTCGAGCGGAAGGGAGGGGAGCTTAGGGGGCTGAGTGTATTACTCGGGAAGCATGATGACCTCAACATGGTTGCCGCTGCTGAGGAGCTTCTCGCGGATGAAGCGGCTGAGGGACTCGGGAGTGAGAGCCTCGACAGTCTTCTTGTAGTCGTGGTAGACGTCGACACCGTATGTGCGCATCTTATCGATGGCGCTCATCCAATAGGCGTTGGTCTTGGCGTCGATGTCGATCTGCTTGAGCATGTAGTCCTTCACCTTCTGCAGTTGGTCGGCGTCGATTTGACGGGCGGCATTCTGCATGCCTTCGTGCAGCAGTCGGATGGCTGTCTCCTGCTTGTCGGGATTCATGGGACAGTTGGCCATGAGGAGGATGACGGGCTGCGGGTCGTTGAGGTCGAGCTGTCCAGCTGCTCCACAGCTGTAGGCAGCGCTCTCGTCCTCGCGGATGGTCTTCAGATATACCATCGAGAGCACCTGTCCGGCGGCGTCCATCTTCACGGCTGTCTCAAGGTTGTAGGGGCTGTTGGCCCACCATATCTCGCGTGCCTGCGCCTTCGGCGACTCGCTCTTCATGGTGAACTGGTTCTTCACCTCACCCTTGGCCAGCGTCTGTATGCTGCGTGGCTTCTCGGCAGGCTCGCCGGTAGTGGGCAGCGATGCGATGTACTGCTCGATGAACGGACGGATGGTGGCTTCGTCGAACTTTCCTGCGAAGATGAATGTGAAGGCCGAAGCATTGCGTGTGCGCTCCTTAGCAATCTCGAGAATGCGGTCGTAGTTAATCTTGGGCAGGTCCTCGACGTGAGGAATCTGGAAGCGAGGATTGTGGCAGTAGAGCGTGTTGGCCAGCGAGTCGCTGTAGACCAGGTCGGGCGAAACCGACATGTTCTTCAGGGCCATATCGAGCATGTTGATCAGGTTCTGGTACTGCTTCTCGTCCTTGTTGATGTTGGTGAAGTAGAGATATACCAGCTGGAACATGGTCTCGAGGTCCTTCGGCGTGGAATGAGCGGTGACCCACTGGCGTGAGTTGCTCAGCGAGAGGTTGGCATTGACGTTCTTGCCGGCAAGAGCTTTCTCGAGCTCAGTGCCTGTGAAGTTGCCCAGTGCGCTGACTCCGATGACCTCATCGAAGAGCTTCAGGTTGTTGATGTCCTCAGGGCTGTCGTAGAGGCTGTTGCCACCGTCGGCAAAGGCCTGCATGGCCACCTCGTCGTCCTTGTAGTCCGTGGGCTTGAGGATGACGGTAGCACCGTTCGAGAGCTTCAGCTCCTTGTATCCGAAGAGCTTGTCTTCCTTCTCGCTGACGATGGTTCCCTTCTCCGGGAGCTCGGCGATGAGGGGCTCGTCCTTCACGTTGTCGACATAGGCCGTGAGTTCCTCGGCACGTGCCTTTGCTACTGCAGCGCGCAGGTCGTCCTCAGTGGGATAGGTCAGTCCGTCGGCTTCGCGAGCCCATTCCATGACGACGAGGTTCTTGTCGCCGTCGGTGATCATCTCAGGCAGGGCCATGTTGACGACCTCGACAGGAATGCTAGGAGCCAGCATGTTCATCGTCTGGTAGAAGGTCTCGATGGAGGGGATGGGCTCATTGGTGAGGTAGTGGTCGCGGTATTCGTTGCCATAAGCGTCGTTGGTGATCTTGGCACGGTTGGTGTAGGCTTTCTCCAGCGAGCTGAGGTAGTCGGCCTTGGCACGCTCGTACTCGGTGGCTGTGAATCCGAACTTAGCCACGCGACGAGTCTCGCGGATGAGGGTGGTCAGCGTCTCCATTTCGCGTCCTTCCTTGGGAATGCCCATCAGCGTGAAGGCGTTCTTGGTCGATGCCAGCAGGTATTTATCATCGTCGCCGCTAGCCTGGATGAAGGGACAGTCAGGATCGTTGGTGAGCTCCTGCAGACGTGCATTGAACATATTCGAGACGACAGCCTTCACATAGACCTCGATGAGGTAGTCCATGTTCTTCTTGTCCTCGGGCTTGGTGGCGTCGTGCTTCATGAAGACCATGAACTGATTGACGCGCATCTCCTTGTCCTTCTCGAAGATATAGATGGCCTCGTCATTGTCGGGCACCTCCTCGGGCACCACCTTCGGAGCCTTGGGGCTGACCTTGATGCCACCGAAGAGCTCCTTCACCTTCTGCTCGAAGTGGTCGACGTCGATGTCGCCAACGACGATGATGGCCTGGTTGTCAGGACGATACCACTTCTGGTAGTACTTCTTCAGGGTCTTGGGCTTGAAGTTGTCGATGACGCTCATCAGTCCGATAGGCATGCGCACACCGTACTTCGAGCCGGGGTACATCTTGGGCAGGGCGCGGGTGATCATACGCTGCGAGGGACCCTCACCCAGTCGCCACTCATTGTGGACGACGTCGCGCTCCTTCACGATCTCGTCCTTCTCGAGCAGCAGTCCGTTGGACCAGTCCTTGAGGATGAGCATGCAGGAGTCGAGGGCCGACTGACGCGTAGTGGGGACATTGCAGACGCGATAGACGGTCTGGTCGATAGAGGTATAGGCATTCAGGTCGCTGCCGAACTCCACGCCGAGCGAACGTGTGAACTCGATGAGGTCGTTGCCCTTGAAGTGCTCAGAGCCGTTGAAGGCCATGTGCTCAAGGAAGTGTGCCAGTCCGCGCTGGCTCTCCTCCTCCTGGATGGATCCCACGCGCTGTGCGATGTAGAAGTTTGCCACATGTTCTGGCCACTCGTTGTGGCGGATGTAGTAAGTGAGTCCGTTGTCAAGTTTGCCGATGCGTACGGCTTCGTCTACGGGGATGGGCGGCATCTCGGTCTGTGCCGTCAGGGTAGTTGCGCCTGTCATGAAGAGCAGGGCTGCAACGAGCATGTTTTTGAATTTCATCATCTTTTTTTAAAAGTTAGTATCAAATTTGGGTGCAAAGGTACAACAAAAAACGATACGTACCAAATAAAAGTGTTCGCAAATCGTTCGCATTTGAATCATTTTCGTTGCCAAAAGTATGCTGAATGCAGAAAAAGCCTTAACTTTGCACCCGAAAAAGAAGAAAATGCCCGATGAAAAGGCCTGTTTTTGAACACTGCCCGCTGCTGATACCCGCCCTCTGCATGGCCATAGGCATAGCGCTGGGCGACCATATCCCCCACGGCGTACCCATGCTGCCGGTGCTGCTGGCAGCCATAGCGGTGACCCTGCTGGCGGGTCGCTGGCCGCTGGTGCAGAGCTTGGGTGTGACGCTATGCTTCACGCTGCTGGGGATGACGATCGCTTCGAAAGACGACGAGCGGCTGGCCGACGGCGTATGGACGGAGGCAGTGGTGGCATCACCACCGACTGAGAAGCCCAAGACGATGATGACCGATCTGCTGCTGCCTTCTACGGGTGAACGCCGACGATGCTTCATCTGGAAGGATGAACACAGCCAAGGTCTCAACGTGGGCGACAATCTGCTGGTGTGCATCCGCGACAGCCAGTTCATCAGCAGGGACAGCTGGCACCGGGGTGGCGACGGCTTCAGTCATCTGTCGAACATACAGCGCCTTCGCCTTCGGGCTCTGCAATGGCGCAGCACACTGGTGCAGCGAATAATCTCCCCAGACGACGACAGCGACGCGCAGGCCGTGCTGGCAGCGATGGTGCTGGGCGACAAGTCGGCGCTGAGCAAAGAGCTGCGCACCACCTATTCCGCCACCGGAGCCTCGCACATCCTCGCCCTGAGCGGTCTGCACCTGGGCATCATCTATCTGCTGCTGACGCAGCTCACGCTGGGCCGTCGGCGGTTGTGGCTGACGCAGGTGCCGGTGGTGTTGGGGATATGGGCTTTCGCGCTGATCACGGGCCTGTCGACCAGCGTGGTACGTGCCGCGATGATGATCAGCCTCTATGCAGTCTTCTCGCTGGGAGGCAGGCGTCAGTCGCCGCTGGGAGTGCTCAGCTTCACGGCCATCATCATGCTGCTCTTCAACAGCGACTCGCTCTACGACATCGGCTTCCAGCTGTCGTTCATGGCTATGCTGGGCATCCTGATCTTCGTCCCCCTCTTCGAGCGGATGGTATCCATCAGGTGGCTGATGGAGCATCGCGTGGTGAAGTGGCTGATGGCAATGATGACGATGTCGGTGGCGGCTCAGCTGACCACGGCACCGCTGGTGGCCTATCACTTCGGACGTTTCTCCACCTATTTCCTCCTGACCAATCTCCTGGCCATCCCCATTGCCACGCTGATCCTGTATGTGGCTGTGGCCACGCTGATAGTGCCGGCCATAGCAGGAGTGCTGGGATGGCTGGCCGGGGTGCTGAACGCTGTGCTGGGGTGGGTGTCGGGCCTGCCCTTGGCCAGCATCGAGGGTCTGCATCCGTCGCTGCTGCAGGTGGCGATGATGTATCTGCTGGAGGCTGTCTTCTTCCTGATTCTTTGGAGATACGGGCCGCGCGACAGGAGCCGAAGGGTAAAATAATGCTTAAAATGTTTGGTGATAACGAGAACTTTTACTACCTTTGCGCCTCATTATTAAATAAAGAGAAATCATGGTGCTGAATTATATCTGGATTGCGTTTTTCCTGGTGGCCTTCATCATTGCGCTGGTGAAGCTGATATTCCTGGGCGACCTCGAAGTGTTTCCCGCTATGATGGACGCTACCTTCGCCCAGTCGAAGACGGCCTTCGAGATCTCGCTGGGCCTGACCGGTGTGCTGGCACTCTGGCTGGGCATTATGAAGATTGGCGAGCGCGGCGGAGTGGTCAATGTGCTGGCTCGATGGCTGAGCCCCGTCTTCACGCGTCTGTTTCCGCAGATACCGAAGGGGCATCCCGTCACAGGATCCATCTTCATGAACCTCTCGGCCAACATGCTGGGCCTGGACAATGCCGCCACCCCTATGGGCCTGAAGGCTATGGAACAGCTGCAGGAGCTGAACACGCAGAAGGACACCGCCAGCAACTCGATGATCATGTTCCTCGTGCTCAACACCAGCGGACTGACGCTCATCCCCGTCTCCATCCTCGTCTATCGTGCTCAGATGGGGGCAGCACAGCCCACCGACGTGTTCATCCCCATCCTGCTGGCCACGTTCTTCTCGACGCTGGCAGGTATCATCATCACCTCGCTCTATCAGCGCATCAACCTGCTCAACCGCACGCTGCTGCTCACGCTGGGCGGCATGTGCCTGGCGGTGGCGGCCGTCATCTGGGGCTTCAGCCAGCTCGACTCCGTAGTGATGAACCAGGTCAGTGTCTCTGTGGCCAATATCCTGCTGATGACGATCATCGTGGGCTTTATCCTGGCTGGCATGCGCAAGCGGGTGAACGTCTACGATGCCTTCATCGAAGGGGCAAAGGACGGCTTTTCCACTGCCGTGCGCATCATCCCCTATCTGGTGGCCATCCTCGTGGGAATAGGCGTCTTCCGTGCCTCCGGAGCGATGGACTGGCTCATCGACGGCATCCGCTGGCTGGTGGCGGCAGTGGGGTTCGACACGAACTTTGTGGAAGCCCTGCCCACCGCATTGATGAAACCCCTCTCGGGAAGCGGAGCCCGGGGAATGATGGTCGACGCGATGACCACCTACGGCGCCGACTCGTTTGTGGGACGACTCAGCTGCATCTTCCAGGGCAGCACCGACACCACGTTCTATATCCTGGCAGTCTACTTCGGCAGCGTGGGCGTGCGCTACACCCGTCATGCCGTGACCTGCGGACTGCTGGCTGACCTTGCCGGAATCATCGCGGCCATCTTCATCGCTGCATTCTTCTTCGGATAAAAAACAGAAACGACAATGCCCAATCTGAAATCCCTCGCCAAGGATACCGCCATCTATGGCCTGTCGAGCATCATAGCCCGATTCATCAACTACCTGCTCGTACCCATCCAGACGGCTCGGTTCGCCGCCTCCGGAGGAGAATATGGCGTGATTACCAATATCTATGCCTACGTCTCCATACTTGTCATCCTGCTCACCTTCGGAATGGAGACCACCTTCTTCCGATTCATGAACCGCGAGAACGAGGATCCGGAGAAAGTATATTCCACCACCCTGCGCATGCTCGCCACCACGTCGCTATTCTCCATCGTGCTGGTACTGCTGCTGCTGCAACCCATCGCTGGGCTCGCGGGCTATGCCGACAATCCCGAATACGTCGCCGTGATGTACGTAACGGTGGCCATCGACGCCTTCATGTGCATACCCTTCGCATACCTGCGCTATCAGCACAAGCCGCTGAAGTATGCCATGCTAAAGATAGTCAACATCCTGCTCAACATCACGCTCAACCTGCTCTATCTCATCATCCTGCCGGCACTCAAGCTGAATCCCTTCGGCATCTACGACGAGCAGTTCACACTCGATGTGGCCTTCGTGTTCTATATCAACCTCACCTGCACCGTCGTGTCGCTCATGCTGCTCTGGAAAGAGCTGCGGGGATTCCGCTTCGGCTTCGACAAAGAAGTGTGCAAGCGCATGCTCACCTACACCTGGCCGCTGCTCATCATGGGTGTCGCCGGACAGCTGAATCAGGCGGCCTCACAGATTCTCTTCCCTTATTTCTTCGACGGCAGCCGGCAGGAAGCCCGTGCACAGCTGGGCATCTATGGCGCCTGCATCAAGATAGCAATGATCATGGTCATGATCACCCAGGCTTTCCGACTGGCCTACGAGCCGCTGGTATTCGGCAACTCCAAGGACAAGAACAACCGCGAGTACTACGCCAAGGCCATGAAGTTCTACCTCATCTTCACGCTGCTGGCGTTCCTCACGGTCATGGGCTATCTCGACCTGCTGAAGTTCATCATCGGCGAAAGCTACTGGGAGGGCCTCCGCGTGGTGCCCATCGTTATGGCGGCAGAGATCATGTTCGGCGTGTTCTTCAACCTCTCGTTCTGGTATAAGCTCACCGACCGCACCATCTGGGGAGCATACTTCTCGGGCATCGGAGCCGTGCTGCTCGTCATCGTCGACGTGCTCTTCATCCCGTCCTGCAGCTACATGGCCTGCGCATGGGCCGGTTTCATCGCCTACGGCGTGTCGATGCTCCTCTCCTATTTCATCGGCCAGCACTACTACCCCATTCGCTATCCGCTGCGCGATATGGGCATCTACACGCTGGCTGCTGCCCTGCTCTTTGCCGCGATGACCTACGGCCGTCAGATGCTGCCCCTCTGGACGTCACTGGTGCTCAACACCGTGCTCATCCTCGCCTTCATCGCCATCATCATCCGCAGGGATCTCCCGCTGCACACGCTGCCCGTCATAGGCAGGCATTTCAGGAAAAAGTAAGCACAATCCAAAACTAAACCACGACCGCCGAATGATAACAAGCATCATGGGCATCGCCCTCGTCATCAACGAGCTGATGGCTTCGAACGCCGGCTCGGTGATGAGTCCGGCCTACAACTTCGACAGCTGGATAGAAATATACAACCCTCAGGACCAGGCCGTCAACCTCTCGGGCATGTACCTCAGCGACGATGCCGGCGACCCTAAGCGATGGAAGATGCCCTCGAACATAGGCAGGGTGCCTGCGAAGGGATACCTCGTGGTGTGGCTGGGGTCCAACGATATCAAGACCAATCAGGCTCCCTTCAAGCTCGACTGCGACGGAGGCACCATCTGCCTGAGCGACCCCAACGGGCAGATCATCACCAGCGTGGACTATCCTCAGGCCATGAGCCGCACCGCCTATGCCCGCAAGACGGACGGAGGCGACGAGTGGGGCTGGACGGCCAATCCTACCCCGGCAGCCACTAACACCACGTCGACTTTTGCCACCGAACGGGTCGACGCTCCTGTGGTCAGCGAAGGCAGCCGGCTCTTCACCGGCACACTCAGCGTCAAGGTCGACATTCCCGAGGGCACCAAACTGCTCTACACCACCGACGGCAGCCTGCCCATGATGGGCAGCGGACTGAGTCAGCAGAGCCTGGACGGGCAGTTCACCGTGACCAGGACCACGAGCTACGTGTTCCGCCTGTTCAAGGACGGCTCTCTGCCCAGCCCGCCCGTTACGCGCAGCTACATACAGACTTCAAACCAGTACACCATCCCCGTCATCAGCGTCGTGGGCGACCAGCGCTACTTCACCGATGCCTACTGGGGCATCGACGTCAAGGGCAGCAATGGCATCACAGGCAACGGCCGCGATGATCCCGTCAACTGGAACCAGCCCTGGGACCGCCCCGTCAACTTCAGCCTGATCAGTCCATCCGACGGCATGCTCTTCAATCAGGACGTCAACATCAGCGTCTCCGGCGGATGGTCGAGGATGACCAGTCCGCGGTCGATGAAGCTGAAGTCCTCCAAGGTCTTCGACGGAATGAACCACCTCGACTATGCCTTCTTCCCGCAGAAGCCCCACATACGCAGCAAGGCCATCCTGATGCGAAACGGCGGCAACGACAACTACGCCCGCTTCATGGACCCTGCCCTGACCACCATCGTCCAGCGCTCGGGCATCGACCTCGACGTGCAGAGCACCGTCCAGGTGGCCGAGTACATCAACGGCAGCTTCAAGGGGGTGCTCAACCTCAGGGAGCCCAACAACGACAAGTTCGTCTATGCCAACTTCGGATATGATGACGAGGAGATCGACATGTTCGAGAACTATAAGTTCAGGAACGGCAACGACGAGGTCTACAATTACCTCTGCAAACTCAGCGAGAACATCAATGCCGACGGCGTCTACGACGAGGTGAAGACCATGCTCGACATCGACGAGTTCACCAACTATATGGCCACCGAGCTCTACCTGGGCAACGACGACTGGCCCAACAACAACGTCAAGGCCTACCGCAGCCAGAACGACGGCCGCTTCCGCTTCATCCTCTTCGACCTCGACCAGCCCTTCAATGCCTGGGGCCACAGCATCTCGTCTCTCGACGGCGGCGAGTTCAGCGACCTGTCGATGGTGCGCCTGTTCAAGAACCTCCTCCAGCACGACGGCTACCGCCGGAAGTTCATCGACACCTTCTGCATCATCGCGGGCAGCGTGTTCGAGAAAGCGCGTGCTTTGGCCATCGTCGACGAGTTGGCCGATGCCATGCGGCCCATGCTCAAGCTCGACAACAGGAACCCCGACGGCACGGCCTCGAAGATCAAGACCAACCTGAGCACCCGGCCGGAGACCACGATCGCCCAGCTGCAGCAATACAAGCCGATGAAGCTATCGGGCGCGAAGAAGCAGCGTGTGGCCCTGGCTGCCGATGCCAACGGAGCCACTCTCTTCATCAACGGCCTGCAGGTGCCCTACGCTTCGTTCAACGGCCAGCTCTTCCCCCCCGTCACCCTCGAGGCGAAGGCTCCGTCAGGCTATGCCTTCAGCGGCTGGCAGAAGGCATCAGTCTCTACCGTCCCGCTGATCCATTATGCCGAAACATGGAAATACTACGACAAGGGACAGCTGTCGGGCACCAGCTGGAGCACCAGAGGCTATAACGACACTTCATGGAGTTCGGGTCAGGCTCCCCTGGGCTACAAGATGCAGGGCGTGAAGACCACCATCAGCTACGGATCTGACTCGCAACGGAAGAACCCCACCACCTACTTCCGCAAACTCTTCACCCTCAATGGCGCACCCAAGTCCACCGACAGCTTCCTGCTCAACTATCAGGTCGACGACGGCTGTGTCGTATGGGTCAACGGCAAGGAAGCCGGACGGGTCAACATGCCCAGCGGCACCGTCAGCTACACCACCTTCTCCACTACTTATGCCGACGCAGAGCCGCTGACGGGCACCCTCAGCATCAGCCCTTCGCTCTTCGTGAACGGCACCAATGTCATCGCCGTCGAGGTGCACAACACCAGCTACACCTCCGGCGACCTCTACTGGGACTGCGAGCTGCTCACGTCGGTGGGAGGAAGCGCCGAGGAGAGCTTTGCCACCGATCCCGTCATCAACATGCCTGACGATGCCAACCTGTCGCTGGTGGCCTGCTTCACGCCCCTCTCCCCTGAAGAGCGCAAGGCGCAGGGGCTCACCCCCGTCCGCATCAACGAGGTGAGTGCCAGCAACGAGGTCTTCGTCAACGAGTACTTCAAGCGCAACGACTGGATAGAGCTCTACAACACCACCGACGAGGATATCGACGTGGAAGGCATGTACCTGAGCGACAATGCCAACAAACCCAAGAAATACCAGATTGTCAGGAGCAATGGCGTCGCTACCGTCATCCCCGCCCACGGCTATCTCGTCGTATGGTGCGACAAGCTCGAAGCCCAGTCACAGCTACATGCCTCGTTCAAGCTCGCTGCCGAGGGAGGAGAGCTCCTGCTCACCGCTGCCGACGAGAGCTGGACCGACCGCATCGTCTACACCAGCATGAGGGGCGATGAGAGCATCGGCCGCTATCCTGACGGCGACAGTCACGTCATCACCATGAATGTGCCCACCATAGCCCGGGCGAACATCACAGGCAGCTATGCCGCCGTCGTCGAACAGCCCGCCCCGACCGGCATCAGCGAGCTGGCAGCCGACACCGGGCAGCCCAGCCTGCGCTATGTCGCAGGACGTCTCGATGTGCGCTGCGACAGTCGTTTCGATGCCGCCCGCATAGACATCTGCAACCTTGCCGGCCTGTCGCTGAAAGCATATACCGTCAGCCTCGCCGGCGGCCACGCCGCGCTGTCGCTCGACGGTCTGTCCTCCGGCTGCTACATCGCCCGCCTCACCGACGGCAAGGGCCGCACCGCTACCTGCAAGTTCATCAGGAAATAACTGTGATTCGAACTGCAACACTGCAACACTGCAACGCTGCAACGCTGCAACGCCCGCTGGCACTCGGTCTTGGTCAAGGCGTAGCAGAGCATTTCTCGTGTTACGCCGTTGGGCTGGAAGATGGTTCGGTTGCATCCGGTTAATCCTTCTTCTTGCCCACTTTACTCATTTTATCTTGTTTTTATTTGTTTATTCAGATTTTATTCTTATCTTTGCAGTCGAAACAAATAGATTATGTTATGACAACAATGGAGTTGAATGCGGAATTATTCCGTGAACTAAGCATTATCGCTAAAGATGAGGGCCTCATGAAAAAAGCCGTTAAGTATCTCAAGAAGTTGACAGCACAGAAGCAGGAAACAGATGAGACGGAGTATATCATGTCTTCACCTAAGATGGCAGAAATCCTTCGTCAGGGAGAAGAAGATCTCAAAAATGGCAATTTCAAGGTTGTAACTTTAGATGAAATATGGAAATAGCATTTCTCCCTCAAGCATCTGATTACTCCAAATAACCTGGCGCAACTCTCTCGGACGCAACGCTTCCCGCCCGCTGGCACTCAGCCTTGGTAAGCGAGTAGCAGGGGCGAAGCTCGCCTTTCTGGCCTTGGTATTCAACCAGCGCAAATTTGCGCCCGTTGACTTTCGCCCATTTTTAGACACACTTTACGTTGCACCCGTTGCAGCGTTGCAGTGTTGCAGTTCCAAACACAACAAGATGCCGGTCTGTGATTCATTTCATGGAGTTAGGAGTTTAGGCAAGCAAAGCTTGCGAAACTTGAATCATTTGAATAGAAGTGCTCGTTGTTACTATTTACGAAAACGTGCTTCAAGCTGATGCAGTCTCTCTATGAGTGCTTCAAATGCGAGGGAGGAGCCAAACACCATCGTGCTGCGCATGGCCTCGTAGTCGTCTCTCCACTCTTTCATGAAGTCTGCCGGTGGCACAAGAACGATGCGCTTTCTGACATCGGGCGTATAGTCAACGTCTCTCATGCTGGTGAATACTTGGCGGTGATGGCTGATTGACTCCCAAAGTTCATCGTTGTGGATGGTTGGCTCAGCAAATGGCTCGTCCATCATCTTCTCTAAGTCATACAGGTGTCTAGACCTTCTGTTGGCGTGCCATCCAGCATTGGTGGTGAACAGTTCATGCAGCAGGAATACTTTTTCCAAGAAGGTCTTTTCGATGACAGCCGTTGGAATGAACGGATTGACGGAGGCTGTGCAAACATCGGGGAATGCCGTTTCAACGAGGCTCTTCACTTGCACCGAGGTCGTTGGCTCTATCAGCGACCGTGCACCAGTCTCTAGCATAACTCGGGGCTTGATGTAGTCGAGGGAGTCACGGAAGAGGCTTGGGTATTCGATGAAGATTTTTCGCGGTTCTGGGTATGTGGCATCACCTTCTCCGTCTGGCTCGGCAGTGGCTGAAAGTTCCGTAAGTCCATGCTGTCGGAATGCCTCTTGCAACTCGCCGAGGAAGGTGTCACGAACGAATGTGGAGGACTGTTTCCTCAACTTCTTCAGTTGTTTCTTGGTCAGATCTCCCTCCAAGCCGAAGTAGGTACGGTCGATGGCAAGGTCGATGTCTTCAGAAAACCGCTCGATTTTACCGAATACCTTGCTCAATGAGGTACCGCCCTTGAAAACCAGACTGTCGGCAAAAGGCAGGGAAAAGGCTATCTGCAGAATTGTTGTTACCCACAAATCCTTTTCAACGGCCTGCGGCGGTATCTGTTTCGTTCCTGCCACATTCTGTAAGGCGGCTATTTGTTCATCTTTTGTAAGTTCTCTCCAGTTTATCACGATTCCTTGTTTATAATCTCGTTTAACATTTTCTGAATCCACTGCGGCATGAATTTCAGGTCACTTTTGATGTCATGCTCTTGGATGTAGTCGTTCAGAAAGTTCCTTAACACGCTCTTTTGCTCGTCTGTCACGTGACCGTTGCCGATGCTTTTCAAGGCCAGACAGAGGGTTGCCATCGTCTTGTCCTTAAAAGCGAAGTTCTTTGGAACCCCACGCTTAAACTCAATCGTGGTGTTTCCTGCTGTCAGTTTTCTGGCAGAGCCGCTTGTCAGGAAAACGATTTTCATGGGAACCTGAGTAGAAAGGCCGAAGTAGTTCTCGGCGGCAAGTCCCGACATCAGCACTTGGGCATGATCACGCCTTGCAATGGCCTCTGCTATCTCCGTTGGACTGGGAAATACAGGGCCAAACTTGGTGACGGTCGTCTTCAGATAGACACCGTTAGCCAGACGGACAAGTTTACCCTCCCTGACATAGATTGATAGCAGATCGCCAATGTAATCTTGGTCATATTCCGGGAAGTCTGACGCAAACAGCAACGACTTGTCCTTTGTACGTTTGAACTTTTTTTCAACTATCTGGGATATAGTCATATCTTTATCTGAATTAACATTTATTCGCACCGAAATTTTTGCAAAATTACGGAAATAATCTCAAATATGCAAATTATTCAGGAAAAACTATATATTTGATAGTGAATTTGATGTTATTTAGCAATCAAAGATACCGGTCAAAGGGAGTCACAATCAAGGGGACAACCTGTCCCCATGCGAAACGACACGCGACACATGACGTCGCTCGCGATTGCCGAGCTGATAGGTAAGCAACACAACGATGTGCTGAAAGCCGTCCGCAAGATGGAACCGACATGGGAAAAAACCTGTGGGCTGAAATTTCAGCTGACATCCCGAACCATCGTCTAGTCAAACGTCGGAACACAAGAAGTGCTCTGCTATGCCCTGACTAAGACCAAGTGCCAGCGGGCGGAAGCTGTTGCACCGTTGCAGCGTTGCAGTTCGAGCTGGACGAGAGTAGGGATGGCCTTCCCGTGTCTTGTGGAGCGGATTTGCAATTTTGAGGCGGGCAGGTCTTTCTTTTTGCAAAAGAATTGGTGGTTTCGCTGCTTTCATGTAACTTTGACCTTTGGTCGAAGATACTTCGCTCGACAATGCAAAATTAAAAAAGGCGCTTTTTTTTTGTATTGTTCTCACTTATTCGTATCTTTGACCTTTGGTCGAAGATAGGCGGCATCTCGGAAATAAAAATAAATCGATTTATTTTGTATTTCGCTCGATTTGCACTATCTTTGCAACCGAAATCACGAAGAGACATGATGAAGCAAATGATTATAGC
>JAEEGK010006335.1_pt1 | contig 28492 bp, 24 predicted proteins | sample 8958771 | NCBI WGS metagenome assembly JAEEGK01 (sample SAMN16246547, study PRJNA631951) | gut metagenome | biome: gut microbiome; feature: rumen; material: SC-attached | host: Bos | place: Iran: Karaj | collected 2018-10 | reverse complement strand
TTCTCTTGCACCCTCCTAACCAGCGGCATTTAGAGCAAGATGAGATTGGCAGGGGCTTGGGACGCCCCGAAGGGGCAGAAAGATGTCAGCCCAGGGCAGCGCCCTGGGTATTGAAATGCCGCGGCAAATGACGCTCTGTAAGAGCAAAAGCACTAAAACACAAATCTTTTGCCCATTTAGGGCGCATTCTACCGTTGTGCCACAAACCCAGGGCGCTGCCCTGGGCTGACATCTTAACGGCCCTACAGGCCGAATTCCCCGGACAACAATAATATTGTTTCCCAGCCTAGCGTGTATTGTTTCCCAGCCTAGCGTGTATGGTTTCCCAACCTAGCGTGTATGGTTTCCCAACCTAACATGTTTAGTTTCCCGACTTAACATGGATGGTTGGAAAACGCCGCGTGTGGCGTTCGTTGATTTATCATGATGCAGCAATTGATTATTCATGATGCAGCAATTGATTATTCATGATGCAGCAACGAACGAGGCAGGCGATGTTGAGTAACCAGGCTGCCAGAATTGGGTGGCGAGGCTGGCGAAGTGTGGCGAAAGGGGCTGTGGGACCTATACGAAAAAAGCGCCGGACAAACTGTCTGACGCTTTTGTTTTGAGTGGTGCCACCAGGAATCGAACCGGGGACACAAGGATTTTCAGTCCTTTGCTCTACCAACTGAGCTATGGCACCTTTTCTCAAATGCGAGTGCAAAGGTAAGCCAAAAATCCGAACCCTGCAAGCATTTCAGCAAAAAAAATGAGGGAAAAGCGGGATTTTCCTGTAAATAGTCTTGCTATGTCAGTTATTTTTCGTACTTTTGCATCGCAATTCAAGATAATTGCATTGCAGGAACAGGCTGCACCTCTGCATGGAGCGAGGCTTTCAGCACAAGGTTCGCCCTGTCCTTACAGTGGTTTTCAAGACCATTCGGAAAGTAGCGCAGTTGGTAGCGTACCACGTTCGGGACGTGGGGGTCGGGAGTTCGAGTCTCCTCTTTCCGACACTTTCATTGAACATTGAACATTAAACATTGAACATTTCGTTTGTCCGATACATTTCAATGTTCAATGTTCAATTTTTAATTATCAATGGAGAAATGGTTCGCGATGCGTGTCACATATCGACGCGAGATGAAGGTGAAGGCTGAAATGGACGCCTTGGGAGTGCCGGCTTTCGTGCCGATGCGACGCATCATGAGGCGCGGGCCTCGCCTGAAGAACACTTTCGAACCTGCCATCCACAATCTCATCTTCATTCACGCAACAGAGGAAAAGATGCAGGTGCTGAAGAGGACGCGCCCTGAGCTGCAGTATATGATGCGGCAGATGGACGGGAAGATGGAGAAAATCATCGTGCCGGAGCGGCAGATGGACGACTTCATGAAGGTCTGCACCACAAGTCCCGACTTCATAGAAATCGTGCCGGCTGAGCAGATTCAGTTCAAGCCGGGACAAGAGGTTATGGTGGTCAGCGGTCCCCTACAGAGCATCCGCGGCTACTTCCAGCGCGTGGAAGGCCATCGCAACCGACGCCTTGTGGTCACGATTCCCGGGGCTTGTTCGGCCACAGTAGAGGTCAAGGCGGAAGATGTGACGCCCGTTTAGTTCTTCACAATTGAGGTGCATTCGTGCCTCAGGCCTTTGCTGCTGCTGAGGTAAGCCTTCGCCACACCGAAACGAAGGAAGAGGTCGAGGCGGACGGGAATGTGATTGTCGTCGTCCGAAATGTAGAAAGTGATGATTTCCTTCTCTTTCCCATTGGGATATTCCACAAAAGAGAAAACAAGGCAACGATAGGTCACGCCGTTGCTCTTCATCTTGAAGTTCTCACGGCCGCGATAGACGAGTGTGATCTCCTCCACCTTATGTCCGTCGGCCATCGGCATGCGAATCTTGTCGCCTTTACGGTAATCGCCTACTTTGAAAGAGCGTGCCCGCAGCAGCAGGCTCATCATATCGTAGATACACTTGGGGCTGTCGTAGGTCTTCTCTGTGACCACTCCGTCGCGGTTGCGGAAGCGTTGGCGAAGATGCGTCTTTCCGCCGGGATATGAATACCAGACTTCGTCCACATAATACCGCCCGCCTTCGTTGGCGCCCTTCTTGTAGTAGCGTGGCGTCATGTCCTCCGTCATGATGCTCTGCATGGTGTCGCGCATCAGGAAGAAGCGGTCGAGGCGAGTGCTGGTGCGGGTGATGAGGTGAGTCTTGTAGGCAGCTATGCCCTCGAAGTTGGTAGGCTTTATGCTCATCGTAGCCGAACCGGCGCTGACCCACACGAACTTCCAGTTGAAGAAGAGGTCGTAGTTCAGCTCCTCGCCAGCACTGAAGGCACTGTTCTCTGCTGTGCATTGGGAAAAAGCCTTTGTCGAAACAGAAAAAACGACAAAGAACAGGACGATGATACGCTTAATCATTTTTTCTGCCTCTCTTGTTGCTTTAGTATTTCACGCTCCTTATTGCGCTGCTTGATGTTCTTCTCCTTGTCCGGCTTCTGCTTGGTGATCTCCTTCGGCTTCTGCCACATAAGAGGTATCTCGAGCGGCGACCAGTCTTGCTCAATGTCCCATTTCGCCTTTACGGTAATGGGCTTCGGGAAGTAGAACACCCGTTCTGGCTGCAAGCCGTTGTCATAATGGCCCGTATTCCACTCGCCATTCCAGTTCATGTCGACATAGCATCGCAGGTAATACTCTGTAGGTTTCAAGAAGAAGAAGTCGGCCCGGCCGTCCTTTCCGGCAGGAACCTCTGCCACACACTTGTCGCTCTTGTTCAACAGCTGGACTAAAATCCGTGCCGTATCGGGCAGTATGACATGCACGAAGAGCGAGCCGTACTCGTCCTCGCTCTTCACCGAGAACTCATTCTTGATAGCCTTGCATGGGTCGCCCATCACGCCGACTACGGCGGCACTGTCAATCATGAAACGATATTGCGACTTCTGCTCCCACTCGGCATAGAGGGTGTAGGACTTGATGTCGCGGTCGGGAAGGAAAAGGAACGGCTCCGGAATCCACAGGGTGTCCTGTTTCTTGTAAAGATGCATCCGAGTCGTATCGACACTCGCAATGGGTTGCTTCGCCAGATAACGCACATTCTGATTGGGGTCGAGGCTTCCTGAGGGCTTTGCCGAAATCTCGAGATACGACTTCTCGTAGGGGTTGTCTTCTGCAGCCAAAGGCGCCTTGGCCTTCTTCAATTGCTTCTCGCGCAGCTTCTGCCACTCCTGTATCTTCTTCTGCTTCTCTTTCAGGATCTTATCCCATGTCACCTTCGGCGCATCTTCCCTCAGTTCGGTATGAGGGCTTAAGTTGCCCAAGCTGTCGGTCTCAAGGAATGTAAGCTCGTACTTGATTGTGTCCTCGCGATGCGTGAAAGCAGTATCGGTAATCCAATAGGTGATGGTGTCGTTATGCAAAGACGCATCAGCCACGAGGCACTTCTCGTCGAAGTTAATGCCCTTAATGATAGGAAGCGAGTCGGCAGGAGCCGTGAAGAACATCCTGATGATGTCGGGCTCAGGACGCTCCAACTTGAGAAGATGCTGGTCTTGGCCTGCTTCGAGGAACGCAGTGAGCACCAAGTCGTCGGGATAATAATGGACGTATGGGGTGACGCGAATGGAGTCGAAATGCGTAGAGTCACGCCAAACGGTATCCATCCGAATGTCCCACTTGCAGGAAGTCGTAAACGTATCCTGCATGAAAGCAATGCGCTCGCTCTTCTGCGAAAAGAGGAAGTCGCCGTCTTTATCTTCGAGGGCAAAAGCACGATACTTGCCCGGCTTGACTCCCTTTATGCAGAACCTGCCAGAGCCATTCGTGCGAGAGACGCGGCCAAAAGGCTTTTGTCGTATGATAGAGTCGTTGAAGAGGGAATCCAAAGGGTAAAGCCCCACAAGGATGCCCTTTATCGGCTCCAGGTTCTCCGCATTAAGCACCGCACCCGACACTTCCATCGTGTCAATAGCTTCGCCCGTACTGAAGCTGTAAGTGTAGTGCCCCATCGGATTACCCTCGTTGTTATCAACGATGGCATCGCTGAAGTCAATGGTGTAGGTGGTATTCGCCTGCAAGGTATCATAGAGCGTAATCTTCACGCTCTTGCCGTCAGCACGAATGTTAGCAGGCTCTATCTGTGGCGGCGACACAATAACCTTCTCGTTGGGATTCTCAAGCTTGATGTACTCGTTGAAGCGAATCTGCATCTTGCGAACATTGATGCCTGTAGAACGGTCTGCAGGATTGGCCGACACAACCTTTGGCGGAATCTCGTCATAGATGCCGCCATCGGGAGAGCCGATGCTTGCACAAGCCGCAAAAAGGAGCAGCATCAAGCCTACAAATATGTGTCTTGCCTTCACCCTATACTATGTATTATTCAATGTTCAATGCAATCACCTGCTCGATGATATCACGGTTATTGCAGAGTCGCGGCACTTTATGCTGACCGCCAAGCTTGCCTTTCTGCTTCAGCCAATCGTTGAAGACACCCGGCCGGGCCTTGATGAGTTCAAGCCTCTGAAGCGTGATGTCCTTGTATCTCTTTGCCTCATAATCCGAGTTTATCTGCTGAAGGCCCTCGTCTAGAATACGGGCGAACTCTTCTATACTGTCAGGTTCGCGACTGAACTCCACAACCCATTGGTGGCGGCACTTTCCATCGGCATCCATGAAAACAGGTGCCGCAGTATATTCCAGCACCTCCGCCCCCGTCTGCCGACAAGCCTCGACCAGTCCTTTCTCGGCATTGTCGACTATCAGTTCCTCACCGAAAGCGTTGATGAAGGACTTCGTGCGACCTGTTATAACGAACTTGTAAGGGTTCTTCTCCGTGAAGCGAATCATGTCGCCTATAATGTATCGCCATAAGCCACTTGAAGTCGAGATGACCATTGCATAGTTCTTTCCTGTCTCAACACCCCAAAGAGGCACAACAGTAGGCTCTTCCCTATCGAACTCATCCATTGGAATGAACTCGTAGAAGACTCCGTAATCTATCATCAGACTCATAGCCGAATCACTCGGATCGTCCTGCAAGCCAAAGAAACCTTCTGAGGCATTGTAGGTCTCCATATAGTGCATCTTGGATGATGTGATGAGGCGTTCGTATTGCCCACGATAAGGAGTGAAGGCCACGCCACCATGGAAGAACACTTCCAGGTTGGGCCATACCTCATTAAGGTGTTGTTTCCCGCTAAGTTCCATGACGCGATTCAAGACAGAAAGCATCCATGAAGGAACGCCGCTCAGATTTGTGACATTCTGCTTCATGGCTTCCCTCGCAATGCAGTCACGCTTTACCTCGAAGTCACTCAGTAAAGCAGTGGCTTTCTTGGGAACACGAATCAGGTTGACAAGCGGGTTGATGTTCTCGATGAGGATGGCACTAAGGTCGCCCACAAGACTGCCAGGCAGGTTGTAGTTCGGGGCATGGCTGCCGCCAAGAATCAAGGCTTTACCATCAAAGATACGGCTCTTCGGATTGTTGCGCAAGTACCACACAACGGCATCGGTGCCACCGGCATAGTGCGTGTCGTGCAAGCCATCCTTGCTTACAGGGATGAACTTGCTCTTGTCGTTCGTCGTGCCGCTGGACTTGGCATACCACTTCACCTTTCCTGGCCAAAGGACATCCTTCTCGCCATGCCTCATGCGGTCGATGTAGCCTTTCAGCTCTTCATAAGTATTGAGAGGCGTTTGGCGGGCAAAGTCCTCGTAGCTGAGGTCCTTGCTAAAACCGTGTGCCCTACCCCATTCCGTATCTGATGCTTTACCGAGCAGACGCTTGAGAACGCCTCTTTGCAAAACCTCTGCCTCAGTTGCATAAAGGTCGAGCTTATGGCAGCGAGGCGTAAAGACGGGGCGTATGATGTTACTCAGAGACATGTTTGCAATTTACAATTTCGTCGTGTAGCTTATGGTCGTGCTTGAGGCGATGAAGGGCATTTCTGCTTGCCTTCTGATGGCTTTCCTTCTTGGAGTAGCCTTTACCGCGAGCACATTCATGGCCGTTGATTACAACCTTTGAGTTGAAGAGCGGCGAACCGTCTTCGTCCTTTGTTTCTTCAAGCAAGACATATTCGAGAGTGACCTTGTGCTTCTGGCACCACTCCAAAAGTTTGCTCTTGAAGTTCACTTCCTTGTATGCCAGCTTGTCGATATCGATAAGGCGCTTCAGAATCCTCTTCTTTACGAAGCTTTTGCAGTGGCCGTATCCCCTGTCGAGATAGATGGCACCGATGAGTGCTTCGAAGGCATTACCAGCAAGGTAGCTGTTGTGCGTTTGGTTGTGTTCGTTGCGGCGGACGAGTTTGTCGAGGCCTATCTCAGCAGCAAGCTTACCGAGAGTCTCTCGCTGAACTATTTTGCTACGAGTGTTCGTCAGGAAGCCTTCCCGCTTACGAGGGAAGTGATGATAGACAATCTCGCCTACGACAGCACCCAGGATGGCATCGCCAAGGAACTCGAGGCGCTCGTTGTTCAAGCGGTTCCCTTCTTTGTTCTGGGCGAGCATCGACTTGTGCATCAACGCTTCCTGATAGATGCGGATGTCGCGAGGATAGAAGCCCAGCATTTTATGAAAAATGCGATAAAGCTCCTTATCCTTGCGGAAAGGCAACCTTATCGCGTCTATCAGGTTTAGGGCAGACACGGCCTTATCCTGCGTATTTCTTGAAGATAACGCAGGCGTTATGACCTCCGAAGCCAAATGTATTGCTCAGAGCGGCTCTTACTGTGCGCTTCTGTGCCTGGCCGAAGGTGAAGTTCAACTTGTAGTCAATCTCCGGGTCTTCGTCGCCCTCTTCATGATTGATGGTGGGCGGAACGATGTCTTCCTTGACTGACATCACACTCGCCATTGCCTCGATGGCTCCAGCGGCACCAAGCAGATGACCTGTCATGGACTTTGTGCTGCTGATGTTGAGCTCGTAGGCGTGCTTTCCGAAAACAGCAATGATGGCCTTGCATTCGCTTACATCGCCGACAGGAGTCGATGTGCCGTGCACATTGATGTAGTCGATATCCTCAGGCTTCATGGCAGCATCTTCGAGAGCATTCTCCATGACGAGCTTTGCACCGAGACCTTCGGGATGAGACGCCGTGATGTGATGTGCGTCGGCACTCATGCCTGCGCCGGCCATCTCGGCATAAATCTTGGCACCACGAGCCTTTGCATGCTCTAGTTCTTCAAGCACGAGGACTGCGCTGCCCTCTGCCATCACGAACCCGTCACGACTTGCACTGAAAGGCCTGCTGGCTTTTTGAGGTTCGTCGTTGCGAGTGCTGAGGGCGTGCATTGCTGTGAAGCCGCCCACTCCAGCTGCTGTGATAGCTGCTTCTGCACCACCACTTACGATAACGTCGGCCTTACCCAAACGAATGAGGTTGAATGCGTCGGCAAGTGCGTTTGTCGAAGAGGCGCAAGCACTGGAGGTAATGTAGTTGGGGCCGTGGAAGCCGAACTTGATGCTGATGTGACCTGCACAGATGTCTGCTATCATCTTAGGCACGAAGAAGGGATTGAACTTGGGGCCGAGTGTCTCGCCTGTCTTTGCATAGGCGGTTACCTCTTCCTCATAAGTCTTCATACCTCCGATACCAACACCGAAGACGACACCAACCCTGTTCTTGTCGATTTGCTCAAGATCCATTGCGCTATCCTCTACGGCCATGATGGCTGCAGAAAGTGCATACTGACAATAGGGGTCCATCTTGCGGGCTTCCTTCTTGTCGATGAAATCTTCCGGATTGAAGTTCTTGACTTCGCAGGCAAACTGCGCTTTGAACTTAGAGGCGTCGAAATGTGTAATAGGAGCAGCGCCGCTCACGCCCTTAAGCATGTTCTGCCACGTTTCTGCAGCAGTATTGCCTAAAGGAGTGACGGCACCTATGCCTGTCACTACAACTCTTTTCAGTTCCATATAATAACTAATGGGGATTAATGATTACGGATTAAAGATTTAAGTTTTGATGGCTTCCTACCGAAAGCAGCATCACGCTTTAATCCTTAATCTTTATTCCTTAATCCTGAAACTACTTGTTTGCTTCGATGAATGCGATAGCATCAGCAACGGTAGAGATCTTCTCTGCCTTGTCGTCGGGAATAGTGATCTCGAAAGCCTTCTCGAACTCCATAATCAACTCAACGGTGTCAAGAGAGTCTGCACCGAGGTCGTTTGTGAATGATGCTTCGGGAGTAACGTCTGCTTCATCAACACCCAACTTATCAACAATAATCTCTTTTACTTTTGCTTCAATTTCTGACATAATCTTATGTTTAGGTTATAAATAAATAATGTACTGCTTTTTGTTTCGCGCTGCAAAGTAAAGACATTTTGCGCAAATATGCAACACTTGAACACAAAAATACGCCCTTTTGTGCACATTTTAACCTTTTTTGTGCACAAAGACTATGTTGTGTGCAATGAATTTTGTATCTTTGCACCCACTATGCCACTATATGCCGATGTCATCTTGCCCTTGCCTTTGCAGGGTTCTTTTACCTACGCTTTGCCCTCGGAATGTGAGGTTCAGCCGCAGGTGGGGAGTCGTGTGATTGTGCCCTTTGGCAGCCGAAAGTTCTATACGGCAATTGTGGTACGCTTGCACGACGAGGCGCCTTCGTGCCCTACCAAGCCTATCTCCGAGGTGCTCGACGCTTCGCCTGTTGTGCTTCCTGAGCAGTTGCGCCTTTGGAAATGGATTGCCGATTATTATCTCTGCACTTGCGGTGATGTGTTCAAGGCTGCTTTGCCTTCCGGTTTGAAGCTGGAGAGCGAGAGCACCATCATTCTCGACGATGATTGGAAGGCCGAAACGCATCTGACTCCCAGCGAGGAAAAGGTTTGGCGTGCACTTAGCGCAAAGCCAGAACAGACCTTGTTGAGCTTGCAGAAAGAGACTGGCGTAAAGGGCATTCTGCCTGTCGTGAAAAGCCTTTTGGAGAAAGGCGCGGTGAGGATGAAGGAAGAACTTCGACATACTTACAAGCCCAAGACTGTGATGTGCGTGCGGCTTGCAGAGGCCTGTTCTTCCGAAGCGAAGCAATTCGAGGCCCTCGACAGCTTGCGTCGTTCACCTAAACAAGAGGCTTTGCTCAGTTGTTTCCTTTCCCTCGAAACGCCGATTGAGAAGTCAAGGCTGCTGCAAGAGGCGAATTGCTCGGATGCCATATTGAGGGAACTCTGCCAGAAAGGAATCCTCGAAACATTTGCCAAGCCCATCGAAAGAGCAAAGTCTGCTTTTCAAGAGGGAGGGGCTTCTCCTCTGACACCCATTCAGCAAAAGGCGATGGAGAGTATCGAGGAGCAATGGAGGTCGCACAATGTCTGTCTGCTTCATGGCGTGACGAGCAGCGGTAAGACGGAAATATACATCCACCTCATGAAGAAGGCTGTCGAGGAGGGGAAACAGGTGCTCTTCATGTTGCCCGAAATCGTCTTGACCACGCAGCTTACCGAAAGGCTCCGTCGTGTCTTCGGAAACCGCTTGGGAGTCTATCATTCCCGCTACCCTGACCGCGAACGCGTGGAGCTTTATCAGAAGATGCTTTCCGACAGTCCTTATGACATTGTTGTGGGGGTTCGTAGCAGTCTGTTTCTGCCTTTCAAGCGACTCGGCCTGCTCATAATCGACGAAGAGCACGAGACTTCTTTCAAGCAACAAGACCCTGCGCCTCGCTATCATGCCCGAAATGCCGCATTGGTTTTAGCGATGCAAACTGGGGCGAAGGCTTTGCTGGGCTCAGCCACTCCGAGCCTGGAGTCGTACCACAATGCCCTTGTCGGCAAATACGGGCTTGTGACGCTGAAGACGCGCTATGCTGGCATGCTGTTGCCGAATATTGAGGTCATCGACACCAAGGAGATGCATAGGAAAAAGATGATGACCGGTGTCTTTTCGCCGCAATTGCTTTTGCGTATCCGCCAGGCTTTGGAGCAACACAGGCAAGTCATTCTCTTCCAGAACCGTAGGGGCTATGCACCCGTCCTGGAGTGCAAGGAATGCGGTTGGACGCCCCGTTGTGAGAAATGCGACGTAAGCCTTACTGTTCATCGGGGTTACAGACAGATGATCTGCCATTATTGCGGCAAGACTTACAACATTCCGCAGATTTGTCCGAGCTGCGAGGGCAAAGAGCTTTCCAGCAGAGGATACGGCACGGAGCGCATTGAGGAGCAGCTGCAAGCCATTTTGCCCGAAGCTCGCATTGCGCGTATGGATTTGGATACCACGCGTTCCCGTCAGAACTACGAGCAGATTCTGCACGACTTCGAGGCGGGAAAGACCGACATCCTCATCGGCACACAGATGGTGACAAAGGGTCTCGACTTCGACCGCGTGAGCCTCGTTGGCATCCTTTCGGCCGACCAGATGCTCGCCCAACCCGACTTCCGCAGCTACGAAAGAGCTTTCCAACTTATGGAGCAGGTTGCAGGCAGAGCAGGCAGGAAAGGTTCGACGGGACAAGTTGTGCTGCAGACTCGCGACGCCGAGAACGACATCGTCCGTCAGGTGGTTCGCCACGACTATGAAGGCATGTATGCCCAGCAGTCGCAGGAACGTGAATTGTTCCGTTATCCTCCTTTCTGCAGAGTCGTGTTCATCTATATGAAGCACCGCGACGAGAGCGTTGTGGATCAACTTTCGACGGACTTTGCCGGACTACTTCGGCAAGTGTTCGGGGAGCGGGTGCTCGGTCCGGACACACCGCCGGTGAGCCGTATCCAAATGATGCACATCCGCAAACTGATACTGAAGATAGAGACCAACGCCTCGATGTCTGCCGTCAGAGAGCGTCTCATTGCCCTTCAGAACAGGGTTCTGCAGCAGCCTGGATACCGCTCGGCGCAGGTGTATTATGATGTGGATTGAGGGCATCAAAAACGCCGGCTGCGGCGATGGCAATCCCCGGCTGCGGCGATGGCAATCCCCGCACGCGGCGTTGGGCAATTCCGCAGGCGGCGTTTTCAACCCCCTTGTCAGAACAAATGAAGGCCGCTCTTTTTCGAGAAATAACGGTCCATTTGTTTGATGAGTCCGCTCTTGCAGAAAACGACCACGCGGTCGCCGGGTTGGAGTTGCGTGTTACCGTAAATCAGAGCACCCTGGTTCTCGCCCCGAACATAGCCGCCAAGCGTGACGCCCGTAGGCAAACGCAGTTCATAGACGGGTTTCTGGCAGGCGAGACTGCCTTCCTGCGCCACAATCTCGGCCACATCGGCACTTGCGATGGTGAGGCACTTCACATTATGCGCATCGGTGTCGAGCATCATCTGATAGATGCGACCTGCCGCTATCATCTTCTTATTGATGATGGTGCCGATATCGAGCTTCTCGGCCATCGAGATATAATCCATATTATCGACGAGGGCAACGGTCTTGCGAACGCCCATTCTCTTTGCAGCAAGACAGGCAAGGATGTTCGTCTCGGTTTCTGGAGTAAGGGCACAGAAAGCGTGCATATCTGAGAGTCCTTCGTCGAGGAGAAGGCTTGTGTCGCGTCCGTCGCCCTGTATGATGCGGATGTCGCTGTCTTCGAGGATTTCGTTGAGTTTATGGCAACGCTCTTCATTCTGCTCGATAATCTTTATGTTATAGAAATCGGGCTTCCCTTCTGCCACATGCACAGAGGTGCGTCCGCCTCCCATAATCATGACATTGCGGACGTCTGCATAATCCTCCTTGCCAACAATCTCGCGAATGTACTGGATGTGACGCTTGGTGGTCATGAAGTAAGCTATGTCGCCGTTTCGCAGTTCGTCGTTACCGGTAGGAATGATGGTATCGTCGCCTCGCTTGATGGCTACAATACGGTAAGGTGTCTGGGCATCGCAGAGATTGCGAAGAGCGACGCCTGTAATGCGAGCTTTCTCGCGAAGCTTGATGCCAAGCATGACGAGGGCTCCGCCTGCAACCTCCCAGTACTGACGCACCCAAGAGCGCTTGATGCCGTCAAGGATCTCCCTTGCGGCAAGACCTTCCGGATAGATGATGGAATCTACCCCCATCTGATGGAAAAGGGCGCTGTACTGAGGCATCGTATATTCGGCAGTATCCACTCGGGCAATTGTCTTGCGGGCCCCAAGCGTGTGGGCAAGCATGCAGCAAGTGATGTTTCGCGTCTCCTCGGGCGTAACAGCAATAAAGAGGTCGCATTGATGCACGCCACCTTCACGAAGGCCGCTGATAGATGTGGGCGAGACGTTGAGCGTCATCAAATCGAGGTCGCCGGAATTCAGAAGGCGGGCGGTCTTCTCGGGACTCTCGTCGATGAGGATAATGTCCTGGTCTTCTCTCGAAAGGAGTGCGGCCAGATGCGAACCGACTGCTCCTGCTCCTGCTATTACGATTTTCATAGGATTGCTTTCTTTATGGCTTCCGCATCGAGCCCTACCAGATGATAGAGCTCTTCAGGTGTGCCGTGTTCTACGAAATGGTCGGGCAGACCAAGACGAATCACTTCGGGATGCAGGTTGTGGTCGGCCATGTATTCGATGACAGCAGAACCCAGTCCGCCCCGAATGACTCCGTCTTCCACCGTTACTATGCGGCGACACTTTGTGCCGACCTCCTTCAGAATGTCTTCATCAATTGGCTTGAGGAAACGCATGTCATAATGAGCCACAGACATTCCCTCTTCCTTCAATTCTTGCACCACCTTCTGGACGACATTGCCAAGCGGGCCAAGGCTCAGGACGGCCACTTCCTTGCCCTCGGACAGCTTGCGGCCTTTGCCAACGGGAATCTCTTCGAAGGGGTTTCGCCAATCCACAAGCACGCCCCGGCCTCTCGGATAACGGATGATGAAAGGTCCTTTGTCGGGAAGCTGAGCTGTGTACATCAGATTGCGAAGCTCGTGCTCGTTCATCGGGGAAGAGATGGTGAGATTGGGAATAGGACGAAGAGCAGCGAGGTCGAAGGCGCCGTGATGCGTGGCGCCGTCTTGCCCTACAAGCCCCGCCCTATCGAAGCAAAAGACTACATGCAACTTACAAAGAGCGACATCATGAATGATGTGGTCGAAAGCCCTTTGAGCGAAGGAAGAATAGATGTTGCAGAAAGGCAGCAAACCTTCTTTCGCCAGGCCTCCGGCAAAGGTTACCGCATGACCTTCAGCAATGCCAACGTCGAAAGTCCGTTCCGGCATCTCCTTCATCATGATGGTAAGGCTGCAGCCTGTTGCCATTGCCGGCGTGATGCCGACTATCTTGTTGTTCTGCTTTGCCAGCTCGAGAAGCGTCTCACCAAAGACATCCTGATATCTGGGAGGCTGGTTGACGCAATTGTCCTTGAGGCGTTCGCCTGTCTCAGGGTCATACTTGCCTGGAGCATGATAAACTGTCGGATTCTTCTCCGCTGCCTTGAAGCCCTTGCCCTTGACTGTATGAAGATGGAGCAACTTAGGCCCTTTCATGTCCTTAATCTGCCGAAGCGTATTGACAAGCTCAATGACATTATGTCCATCGGTAGGCCCGAAGTAACGAATGTTGAGACCCTCGAAGACATTCTGCTGGTTGTTGAGCAACGACTTTAATGAGTTGTTGAAACGCAGAATCCTCTGTCGTCTCTTTTCACTCAGGAAGCCCAGCCGTACAAGGCCATTCGAGAGGCGGAACCGCACATTATTATATAAGCTGGATGTGTGGAGCAGATGCAGATAATGTTTCATGCCGCCGACACTCCTGTCAATGCTCATATTGTTATCATTCAGGATGATAAGCAGGTTGTTGGGAGTGCTGCTTGCATTGTTCAGGCCCTCATAGGCAAGTCCTCCGCTCATGCTTCCGTCGCCGATTACGGCAATCACTTTCCGTTCATCCTCACCATTCTGATGAGCTGCCACAGCCATTCCCAACGCAGCAGAAATACTGTTGGAAGCATGTCCGCAAGCAAAGGTGTCGTACTCGCTTTCCAGAGGCGACGGGAAAGGTCGAAGGCCTCCCAGATGACGATAAGTATGGAAGGCTTCGCGGCGGCCGGTCAGTATCTTATGACCTGCTGCCTGATGCCCCACATCCCAAACAATGCGGTCATAAGGCGTGTTGAAGACATAATGCAATGCAACCGTCAGCTCAACGACTCCAAGTCCGCTGGCGAAATGACCCGGGTTGTTGGCCATCTCCAGAATTATCTCCTGCCTCAGTTCGCTGCAAACCTGAGGCAATGCTTCGAGGGGCAAATTGCGTAGGTCGGCAGGGAAATGTATCTTTGATAGAAGCTCTTTAGGCTCTTTTTTCACGCTTTACTATATATTTTGTGCGCAAAGTTAAACATTTTTGCGGAGTTTTATGTAATTTTGTGCAACAAAATCAGCGAAAGAAGAGAATGAAGGCAGAAGAGACGCTATTCAGAACCATTGTGGAAGTGCCTAAATGGACAAACCTGATGCACAAAGACCAGCGATTTGTCTTGCTCGGCTCATGTTTTGCCCAGCACATAGGCGAGCGCTTCCAAAGCTATGGTCTCGATGTGGTTTGCAACCCTCTTGGCGTCACCTACAATCCCGAAAGTGTCGCCATCCAAGTGAAGCAAGCATTGACGGGAGAAAGCGAGTTGCCCATCTTTCAAGCCAACGACCAGGAGTGGCATTGCTGGCTGGCAAACACGCTCATAAGCGATACGGATGAGAACCGATTGCGAGAGACCGTCTTGAACAAGTTCTCGGAGCTTGGAGAGGCTTTGCGAAGGGCAGATTTCCTCTTCCTGACTTTTGGCACAAACGTCTGCTATCGCCTGAAGGAAAGCGGCTTGACTGTAACTAATTGCCATAAGCAGCCGAATGCTCTCTTTGAGGAAGTCCAAATAGATGCAGAGTCGTGCGCCAACATCACACGTGATCTTTTGGATTTACTCACGTGTCATTGCCCAACAACACACGTGATATTTACGATAAGTCCATATCGATATAAGAAGTATGGCTTTCATGGAAGTCAACTGGCAAAGGCAAGCTTGCTTCTCGCAGTTGATGAAGTCGTGAAACTCTACCCGGAGAAGGCAAGCTACTTCCCAGCTTACGAGATATTGCTCGACGAGCTTCGCGACTATCGTTTCTATGCCGAAGACATGATTCATCCATCTTCCGCCGCCGTCGATTACATTTGGCAAAGGCTGATGGAAAACTGTATGGACAAAGACATGCTGAAGTATATCGAAGACTACGAACCTATTCGCCGAGCTAAAATGCACAGGCCTTTAAACGCTTGACCTTAACATCTCATCTTATATAAACTCTTAAACTTTTCTAGATGTATAGCACTCTCGAAATAGCATCCTTTATCGGAGCCAAAACCAACAACCTCAAAGGGCGCGAGATTGACTGGCTTCTGACGGACAGTCGCAGCCTCTGTTACCCTGAATCGACGCTCTTTTTTGCCATCAAAACAGAGGTGGGCAACGGACATCTCTACATTAACGACCTTTATCAGCGAGGCGTTCGTGCCTTTGTGGTAAGCGAAGAAGTGGAGGGCGACTTCCCTGACGCCGACTTTCTCTTTGTTCAGAACACGCTCTTCGCACTCCAGTCTCTTGCGGCTCAACATCGTTCCCGCTTCGACATTCCTGTCATCGGAGTAACTGGCAGCAATGGCAAGACTGTGGTAAAGGAATGGCTCTACCAACTCTTGGCACCCAACTTCACCATTACCCGCAGTCCCCGCAGCTACAACTCGCAGACAGGTGTCCCTCTTTCTGTATGGCAACTTTCGGAAAGCACAGAGGTCGGCATCTTCGAAGCAGCCATCTCACAACCGAATGAGATGATGGCTTTGGAGCGCATCATCAAGCCCACCATCGGCATCTTCACTTGCTTGGGCGGCGCCCACCAAGAGAATTTCTCAACCTTTGAGCAAAAGTGTATGGAGAAGCTCTTGCTCATGAAAAACGCGAAAGTCGTCATCTATCCTGCAGGCGACTCCGTGATAAAGGATTGCATCCGTCGAGCAAGGCTGAAGGGGCGACTGGTGGCTTGCCCCACAACTGGAAATGCTTATGAGGACAACGAGGCTCTGTGCCGTGCAGCTTGTCGCGAGTTGGGCCTCGACGATGATACCATCGAGGAACGCCTTCGCTCTCTTGAACCCGTAGCAATGCGGCTTGAGGTGAAGGAAGGGCAGAACGACTGCACGCTCATCAACGATTCCTACAACAGCGACATCAGCAGCCTGGACATTGCACTTGACTTCATGAATCGCAGACCCGAGAAAGAAGGCCGTCAGCGCACGCTGATTCTCAGCGATATCCTGCAGAGCGGAGTCGAGCCGCATGCTCTCTACACGCAATTGGCAGACTTGCTCGAGCAGCGAGGCATCAACAATCTGTTGGCTGTCGGTGGCGTCATATCCGCCCACATGAACTGCTTTGCCGGCTTGCCCATCCGATGCAGATTCTTCGCCAACACAGATGCACTTCTGCAGGACGAAATACTTTCCTCACTCGAGCATCAGCTCATCCTTATCAAAGGTGCACGAAAGTTCCACTTTGAGCGCATCACCGACCGATTGGAGAAGAAAGTACACGAGACCATCCTCGAGGTAAATCTAAGCGCACTCGTGCAGAACCTCAACTACTATCGCTCCTTTATGAAACCCGAGACGAAGATGGTTTGCATGGTGAAGGCCGATGGTTATGGAGCCGGAGCTGTCGAGGTGGCAAAGACCCTGCAGGACCACAATGTGGATTACCTGGCAGTCGCTGTGGCTGATGAAGGTGTCACGCTTCGCGAGAAAGGCATCACCCAGGGTATCATGGTCATGAACCCGGAGATGAGCAGCTTCAGCACACTCTTCCAGTACAATCTCGAGCCTGAGATATACAGTTTCCGCATCCTCGACGCCCTCATATATGCCGCTGAGCATGAAGGCATCACAAACTTCCCTGTCCACATCAAACTCGACACGGGGATGCACCGGCTCGGCTTCAACCCCGAGAAAGACATTCACCAGCTCATTGAACGCCTGAAGAGGCAGACGGCTCTCATTCCCCGTTCTGTCTTCTCACATTTCGTGGGCAGCGATTCCGAAGACTTCAATGACTTCTCCGCTCAGCAATACGAGCTGTTCCTGAAGGGCAGCAAGCAGCTTCAGGAAGCCTTCCCCCACCCCATCCTCAGGCACATCTGCAACAGTGCTGCCATCGAACGCTTCCCCGACAGACACCTCGAGATGGTGCGCCTCGGACTGGGGCTTTACGGTATCAACAGCTGCAACAACGAGACCATCAACAACGTCAGCACTCTTCGCACGACAATCCTGCAGATTCATGATGTGAAGGCTGGCGAGAGCGTAGGTTACAGCCGCAAAACCATTTTAGAGAGGGACAGTCGCATTGCGAGCCTGCCGATAGGATATGCCGACGGACTTGACAGATTGCTTGGCAACAGGAAAGGCTATTGCCTGGTTAATGGACAGAAGGCAGACTACGTAGGCAATATCTGTATGGATGTCTGCATGATAGACGTCACCGACATTCCTTGTGAAGAAGGCGACCTCGCCACCATCTTCGGCGACGAACTCCCCCCGTCGAAACTGGCCTCTCTCTGCGGCACGATTCCCTACGAAATCCTGACAGGCATCGCTCCAAGAGTGAAACGCATCTACTTCGAAGACAAGTGATGCGCTACTTAAGAATAGTAATCAAAACGCTATCCGACAAAAAAGAGAGCCCTTCAACAGGACTCTCTCTGTGCCTTTCCAGAGCCACTAGGGGGACTCGAACCCCCGACCCACGCATTACGAATGCGTTGCTCTACCAACTGAGCCATAGTGGCGAAACGCGGGTGCAAAGATACAACAAAATGTGAAAAGAGAAAAGTGAAAACAGAAAAATTTTGCTTTTCGCGTGTTTTTATGTAATTTTGTGGGCGAATAAGCTTTACAGACGATGAGTAAAAAGGTTCTTTTTCTGATTAGCGCCCTGGTTGTCATTGTGGCTGGGACGACGTTCTTTGTGTATTCTCTTGTCTCGACTAAAGCTCCGAACGGAGACGATGGACATGGGAGATTGATCTACATCGACAGGGACGATAATGTGGATAGCGTGAAGGCGAAGTCCGAACTGGGTTGGAGATGGGACATATATAATAAGGTATTCAGCACTCATCCCCGCACAGGTCGCTATCGGGTATCTCCGGAAATGACTTGTCTGCAACTATATCGTCTGCTTCGAAACGGGACTCAGGAGCCGATGAACCTCGTCATCCCTACTTCTCGCACGATGGACAGGCTGGCCTCTGTGCTTTCCCAAAGCCTGATGGTCGATTCTGCGGAGATTGCCCAGGCGTTGACGGACAGCATATACTGCGAGACGCACGGCTATACGACTGCCACTATTCCCGCTCTCTTCATTCCGAACACTTACGAGGTCTATTGGGACATTTCTGTGGACAAGCTTGTGGAGAGGATGGAGCGCGAGAACAATCATTTCTGGACTGCCGAGAGGAAAGCGAAGGCGGATGCAATCGGGCTGACTCACGAACAAGTTGCAACGCTGGCGAGCATCGTGGACGAAGAGACGGCCAATGATGGTGAGAAGCCGATGATTGCAGGCCTTTACCTCAATCGTCTGCGGATAGGAATGAAGCTGCAGGCCGATCCGACTGTCAAGTTCGCAGTTGGCGACTTCTCTCTTCGCCGCATCTTGGGGAAGCATCTTCTGACAGAGAGTCCTTATAACACATATCGTGTTGAGGGACTTCCTCCGGGGCCTATCCGCATTCCGAGTATCGCAGGACTGGATGCTGTGCTCAATCATGCCGAACACGACTTCCTGTATATGTGTGCGAAAGAGGATTTCTCGGGCACTCACAACTATGCGCGGACGCTTTCGGAACACTATCAGAATGCTCGCCGCTACATCAGAGCCCTCAACGAGCGTGGGATAAGGTGAGGCGAAGAGCGTGGGGCTGTTCAGTTCACCCCGTTTGGTCCATCATGCCAACCCCACCCCTAACCCCTCCCCTTAAATGGGAGGGGAGTTTTTTGTCTTGCAAATTTGTCAAGATTTTTCTCTGGGCCTTTCTCTCTAAGGCCTTGTTTTTCCTTCTGTGGCACTTTTCTACCCCGAGCGCAAAATATGGCCTTAAATCGCGTTTCCCTCTGAAATCAAGGGTTTGCGAAGAGGCGTTTTCAAGAAGAAAGCAAAGAAAGTATAGGCGCAGCACAGGATTCTGTCAAATACTGCGTACTTTGAGCCCAAATTCTGCGTGGGGCGTTGACCAACTTCGCGTGGGGAAATTGCAAACGCCGCATGCGGCGTTGGTCGATGCCGCAGGCGGCGTTGACTAATGCCCCATGCCTCGACGCCAATTCCCCCGTTTTTCGATGCAATTTTTGTAATGGAATTTTCGCAGATTTGGCGATGAATATCCGCAACAATTCCACTACCTGAAAGAGATGCTATCGTTCAGAGCGAGTGATGAGCGTTTGCAGGCGTTCGTTCAAAGCCTTTGCCTTTTGAAGTTCCGAGATGGGAAGATGCATCCTGTAGCGCCAATAATGCTTGGGGTTGGCCGGGACATTGATGCGTTCAGCCTCCGGATTGGGGTTCCTCAAGCCTTCGTCAATCGAAAGCCAATCTTGAAGACTGATAAGGCAAAGCATCGAGGGAGAGTTGAGATGATGGGCAATTATCTCTTCGCAAAGCCAGCCCGATGGTTCTTCGGGAGCCTTACCGTCGTGCTCCAATACATTATTATAATATAATTGCGTGCGGTCCGGATTCTCTTTCCACCATAGGCGTAGCGTCGGCATATCGTGGGTGAAGATGGTGTCCACGCTTCGATAAGGATTGTCGTGCAGCTGGGCAAACTGAACGCCATAGGTCTTCGGCATGGCCTGTATCTCGAGGCTAAGGATGCCCAACTGCTTCATGACTGGTCCCACGCATTCCGGCACCATACCCAGGTCCTCGCCACAAACCAGCATATTGCTTGCGTCGAGGAGGGCAGGCAGCTTCTTCATGGCCTGAGCCGCCCAGAAGTCATTATGGCGACGGAAGAAGAAGTCCTCGTAAAGACGGATGAAGGCATCCTGCTCGTACTTGACCAGCGAACGCCAGGCTTCTTCGCCTATCACTCCTATACGCGGATGATAGAGATTCGGCTCTTTGGCATCAGGAACGAAGAGTTCGGGGCGGAATGGCAAACCGTAGGATTCTATCTCTCCTATGCTCAGGGGTAAGGCCGGAGAGAACTGTCCGAGCAGCGCATTGGGACTGTCCTTGGGTATTGACCAGATGCGGAAGAAGCCGAGAATGTGGTCGATGCGATAAGCACTGAAGTACTGCGCCATTCCTCCCAACCTTTGGCGCCACCAGAGATAGCCGTCGGCAGCCATCCTGTCCCAGTCGTATGTCGGGAAACCCCAGTTCTGTCCCGTCCTCGAGAAGTCGTCAGGAGGAGCGCCCGCCACCATATTCATGTTGAAGAGGTGCGGCTCTTGCCAAGCTTCCACGCTGCGAGGGCTGATGCCTATCGGCAAGTCGCCCTTCAGGAAGACCTGGCGACGATGGGCATATTCGGCAGCATCGGAAAGCTGTTTGTGCAGGAGATATTGCACGAAAGCATAGAAGCCTACCTCCTCGGCGTGTGCATCGATATACTTCGTAACGGCGCTTCTGTTGTAGGATGACAGCTTCTTCCACTTCGAGAACTGAGGCGTGTGGTAAGTGTCCCGCAAATGGCAGAAGACACAATATGGCTGCAGCCACTCGGCATTTTGCTCTATGAAGGCCGAGAACCGAGAAGCCTCCTCCCAACTCTCCCTTTGGGGATGAGCCTCTTCCTCACTGCTTTGCCGCTCAGCGCGCCCCCAAAGGGGAAGCGTGGAGAAGGTCTCTTCATAATACAGATGCAGGTATTCCTGCTTCATCTTGATGACCTCCACGTAGTCGAGCACAGGCATCGCATTCAGTTGCTGCCATTTCTTCTGGAAGGACGCAAGCATCTTCTTGTCCGAAAGCGGCAACTGACGGAGGTCAGCATAGATGGGATGCAAAGCATGGACGCTGATGGCGTTATAGGGATAGCTGTCGGTCTCCTTGCCCTCCTGAATCGTATCGTAAATAGGCAAGAGCTGAACAGCATGCATTCCGGTGGAAGCCGCCCAGTCGGCCATCTCTTTGAGGTCGCCAAAGTCCCCTACTCCTTGACTGCCTTCCGAGCGAAGGGAGAAGAGAGGCACCACAAGTCCGGCCACCTTCCAATGGGAAGTCTCAAGTCTTATCACGCCATCGGAAAGGGCAATCACAGAACCCCCGCCTCCCTTTATGGGAAGGCTCTGGACATTGAACATCGTGTTTTGACCATCGATAGAAGGGCTTTGCCTGTTCGGGCCTTCCTCCCAAAGAACAGTCCTTTCCCCGTCCCCTTCCCTAAAAGGACGGGAATACATATTGAAGTCCTTCCCTTTAGAGGTGGGAGAGGCTACAATAATATATTTATATTGGAAAGGCAAGCGCAAGCCGTCGCCACTGATGGAAAGAATCCACTCTCCGTTGTTGGACTGAATCATCGGCAAAGCCCGCGCCACATCCCAATTGCCCAAAGTAGGCTGGTCGCCCACAAGAGCAACCCGTTCCCCCTTGACAAACTGAGGAGCCTGAACTCGGAAAAGATATGTCCGCGGGAAGAGCGCCACAGAAGCCTCAGGCAGTTTGTCCTGTCCGGAAGCGACCTTATAGGCATCCGTGTAGCAATGGGAAGCCTCAGGAATATCTCGCCAATGGTCGATGAAGAAGTAAGTTCGGGCATCGTCGGCAGGGAAAAGGCGAGGCACAACATCCCATTCTCGGCGCACAACAGCCCCTCGCCACACCTCTCCCTCCTGGGCGAGGCCTCCATTCATGCCACCCTTTGAGGGTGAGGAGGAGGGATGCTCCGTTATTACATATGTATATCTGAACTGCTTGCTTCTTGCCTTGAGAGTGCATAACCCTTTCCATATCAAGCCATCATCCGTTTCGAGAGGGATGCGTTGGAGATGCGTCTTGCCCTCCGCAGAAAGGAAGCAAAGTTCTGCCTCCACATTCTGCCCCCACTCTGTCCTGTATTCTATCGAAAAATTAAGAGTCATAAGTGCTTTTTCTTGCGTTTTCCTTAACAAAATTAGAAAGATTTGAAGAAAATGACAAGCTGAACGGAAGAAAAATGTAAAAAAGCTTGCATAATAAGATAAGAATGCCTATTTTTGCAGTATCATTGAAGTCCAAAAAGGTCTTGCAGCGTGCAGGACGAAGACAATATACGGGCGTACTGGTTTGATCGGGATACTCATCAATTTACATTTTATTACCGAGAACTGTTTCGTATGCTAATGGCGTGCCATCCCATTATGGTTAGATGGATTACAAAGGCAGCGAACCCTCAAAACCTGTTTTTCGGAGTTTCATCACATCACCAGTGCGCCCTTTTATAAGTAAAGGCTTGTCGTGATTATGACAAGCCTTTATTGTATCTGCAGGCATACCCCCTTAACCTTCTTCGCTGCGAACGACCGTCAAATGCCCGGCGTCGCGGACACCAATCAGCATCCATCCGTTTATTCCTGTCATCCCCTACTTCCCGCTATTGAATAGCTTGTAGGTCTTGGTTACTTCCTTTATAATATATGTGCCTTTCGGCAGGTCATTCAGGAGCATTCGTGCTGGCTGGTTGGTTTGTGTCACCTCCTTTACAAGCATTCCTGAGAGGTTGGAGATGGAGATGTCGCGAGCAGTTTCTGCAAATTCGTTGTAAGCGAAGCCCGTAGAGTTCTCAGGCCAGAATGTGGCGACATACGTCAAGCCGGAACTCGGGTCTGCCAAGTCGATTTTCCTGCCCCAGTGGACTGAACGGTTGTAGTTTCCCTCGACAACTGTGATGACGCTTCCATCCACCTCGAGCACTACGACAGAGTGTCCGTTGTCGTTCACTCTGATGCCGTCTCCGACACGAATTTTGGGGATGTTGTCGTAGGAACATTCGATTTTGCGAATAGGGTACTCGTAGTTGGAGGCATATTCCATCATGTCCATCATAAAGGCAAAGCAGGCGATTCCCGTGAAGTGGCCGGCAGAATAGCCGAAGAAATCCACGGTGTTCAAATACTTGTTAGAGTTGTTCCAAGGCGTCCCTTCGGTATAGCCTGCCTTGTCCTTGCGCTCCATAATACGTTCGTAGACGGTGTTCTCGTCGAGTTGGGCCCATGCTGACGACGGGATAAATGTCAATGCCGCCAACAATGCTAAAAAGTAATAATGCTTCATAAATTTTTGGTTTTAGTTGAAAAAAGAAAGTGCAAAGGTAATGAAAAAGTTAGCAAACTCCAAACATACAGACCGAAAATGTGTGAATAGGTCTTTTGTCTGTGTGCATTTCACATGGAAAACAGCGTGTTTGGGGCGAGCGAAACATGGTCTCCGACGATGCCTTTGGACTTATCTGCTTTTTTACTTGTTTACAAAGGTTTATGAAGTAGTCAGTTAGTCAAAGATTGAGCAGTCAAGCCGAATGTTCTGCCTGCTTTCGACAGGCGGGGAAAGGTATTGGCTTCTCTGCCTGCGCCTGCGCCTTGCCTATAAACCACTTAACGAAAAAGGAAGTTCAACCTCCGAAACATGATTTCTTCATACACAGGAAAAACTGATTTTTTGCATGGAATACTTGCACGGAAGCAGAGAAATTCCTAACTTTGCTGAGCAAAATTCTTCATACGCAAGTTGCAAATGTACATACGAATGTTGCAAATCTGCGTACGCAAGTTGAGTTCGCACATACGCAAGTTGAGAAACAAAGATTTCTCAGGCGGGAAACAAATATTTAAAAGGCAGAAAGGAAAAAATATCTAAAGGGAGAAATGAATTTCCGGCACAGAAGCGGACAGAAGAAGCGAGGCACGCATCGGATTATCATACTAAAACAATAACATTACATAACATCACAAATCATGGTTTCCAGAAAAAACAAGCCGACCGCAGGCACCGGCGGCAAGAAGTATGTGCCTTACGAAAAGCGAACGGGCAACGAGTCAATCGTGTACTTCACCCGCAACCTCTCGGCCGAGGGACTCATCAATGCCTACAGGCAAGTGAGCGCAAACATCTGCGGCAAGGTGGGCGTGAAGCTGCACACCGGCGAACAGAACGGACCGAACATCATCCCGAGGGAATGGGTGAAGGCACTCATGAAGAAAGACCTCAAGGGAGCCAGCATCATCGAGACGAACACTTACTACGAGGGCGACCGCGACACGACGGAGAAGCATCGCAAGACGCTGAAGGTGAACGGCTGGACGTTCTGCCCCGTGGACATCATCGACGAGCAGGACACCACCACCCTACCCGTCAAGGGCGGCAAGTGGTTCAAGAAAATGTACGTCGGCAAGAACCTCAAGAACTACGACTCGATGGTGGCGCTGACGCACTTCAAGGGGCACACCATGGGCGGCTTCGGCGGCTCGAACAAGAACATCGGCATCGGTTGTGCCGACGGCCGCATCGGCAAAGCCATCATCCATACCGTAAAAGGCTCCGACAACCAATGGTCCATCTGCGAAGAAGAGTTCATGGAGCGTATGACGGAATCCGCTAAAGCCTCCATCGACTTCTTTGGCAAGCACGTCAGCTATGTCAACGTGATGCGCAACATGTCCGTCTCGTGCGACTGCGAAGGCTTGCTGGCCGAACCCGTCGTGACGCCCGACGTGGGCATCCTCTCTTCCACCGACATCCTCGCTATCGACCAAGCCTGCGTGGACATCATCTACGCCATGACTGCCGAGGAGCATCACGACATGGTGGAACGCATCGAGACGCGCCACGGCCTCCGTCAGCTCTCCTATATGAAGGAACTCGGCATGGGCAACAATCGCTATGTCCTCATCGACCTCGACAATGGCGGCAAACGCATCACAGCAGCCGACGCCGCAAAGGGACTGAAGCCATTCGTGAGAGGCACTAACTCTGCAGGCATTTAAGGTGAAGCGAAGCCTCTCGGGATGCGCCACTTGGAGCGTGTTGCCTTCAAGCAATCAATACCATACGTGATGAACAGTAGCCACATTGATGCTGGCGAGACAGAGCATCTATTATCATCTGAATCTCCGGCATATCGCTCTTTCTTCAAATAGTGATACGATGGGCTACTCCATAGCACGGAAGACAACTTCAAGGCCGTCGGAAGCAGCACGGAGGGGAATGGGAAGGGATTTGTTGAGCTCGTCCTGCTGGAGGCTGCCGTGAAGGGGATTAGAGATGTGGGTGAGGTAGACAGGCTGGCCTGCTGGCGGAGTGTAGCGTTTTGTGCGGGCAAGCACGCGGGCGATTCGAGCAACAACTTCGGGAGTGGAATGGTTGAAGAGGCGGAAGTCCTCCTCGTGCCCAAGTCCCATCGTGGCTTCCATGACGAAAGCTGTTATCGGACGGTCCGGGATGTCGCTCTTGTGCGCGTCGATGCCAGCCAGCCGTGCTGCCTTGCCCATGATGCCGCTTGTGTCGGTGGCATAGAGCATGCGCACGCCGAGTCGGTCTGCCGTTGTACCCTTCTCGACAAGGTATATATGAGCCTGCTCTTCGTAGAAGTTTGTTGTGTGGTTGGCCGGAAGGGGTGTGAAGGTGAGGCCTTCCACCGTGACGGGCACGCCAATCTTCAGCGTGACGAACTGAGGGGCAGGCAGTTTGTTCTCTGATGCGAGGCGGCGGAAATCGCTCTTCGCACGGTCAATCCACGTATCGGAAACATAGACCGTCTTAACTCCCAGCTTCAGTGCTTCGAGGGGCTGATAGTGGTCGCCATGGGAATGCGTATAGAAGATATGCTCGGGGTGGCAGTCCTCGGGCAGCATGTCGCGCACGCTTACAGTGAGGTCGATGAGCACCTTCCCGTCGAGCAGCACGCTGCTGTTGCGCCTTTCGGTTGTTGTGCCTGCTTTCCATCCGGCAGCTCCCGTGCCGAGGAATCGCACCCGAAGGTCGGCATCGGAGGCCGCGGCGTTCTCGCAGGTGACAGGCGCAAAGCCTTTTTCTTCGTTTGCAATAGCGCTAAACGGCTTTGCATAAGCCTCCGCACCGCTCATTCCGGATAGTGCTATCGTAGCTATTCCGGCTTGCATGAATTCTCTTCTGTCCATATAATTGGTTGTTTTGAATGTAAATGCAGTACAAAGATAAGAAAAAGATCCAGGACATAGCATATGCAACGAGGATTTTTTTCCTGTCTTCCTACTCTTTTCATGTATTTCCCTGTCTTTTCATGCGTCATTTCATGTCCGCACCTTTGCAGAAAACTATTGGCTATGGAATAGTTGTCCGAACAGATTTCGGCTTTTATAAACAAAAAAAGAGAGCTCTTTTAAGAACTCTCTAAATGCGTCTTTCTGCTTAAACAGCGGATTGACTTCGTCTATCCTTGAGCCTCTTGTCGGATTCGAACCACTATTTGATTATAAGATAGTTAGGAAGAGATGTGTATACCGATTTTGATTTTGTGTACACATACTCTTTTTCTACCATTTTTCAGTTGCGGATTTTATCCAACGACAATTTTCAGAGTTTTGCCTTTAGAGAGGCGTTGATTATTATTATTATTATTATTATTTAATTTGTTTTTTTGATATTCCCATATCTCTACACGGGAGCAATTAAGATTTTTTGGTTTGTTTGTTTGCCGTTTCAGTCCCGAAATTTCTTGCTCTGACTTTGAAACTCTCGTAACTTTGCACCAAATTCGTGAAATTTAGTATCACAAATGCTGGTGTTCGATTGCTATAACAGACCTCTTAATTACACTGCAAAGGTACTAAATAATAAGCAAACAAACAAACATTTTCAGGGAAAAGAACTAAAATTATATAATATGTATAGATTTCCTTCTTCAAGCAACATGAATTGTATGGGAATGGCAGTTCAAGGTGCATTTTCCAAAAGGAAAACAGGTGTATTAATGCATGTAAAAGCGACATTTGTAATACTGCATTTAATTTGTAATGAATCCACCCCTGTAGGTAGGTGGTAATTACCAATTAAACACACATGTATTATGGAAGAAAAAACTTTCATTGAGAAGAAGACGGAATGGATTCGTTCAATCCGTCCAGGCGGCGAAAAAAAGGGTTTCGTCAGAAATTATGAAGAGATTGACACATTATCTACTCTCGTCAGCAGATTCAATCAAGGGCTGGGAAGAGATAGAGGTGTCAAGCTGACAACCAAGCGCAACTGGGAAGAGAAATCGTTTAGTATTAAATGCGAAAAGATTAAAACTTAAAGAAAGGCAAGTATGGTACAAATTAAAGCAAAAGGGACAAACACTACCCTCGCACAAAGAATCGTAAATTGTAATGATACGGTTTTGACCTTGGATGATGCTGCCGAATTTCTCGGCAAGACCAGAGAGGCCGTAAAGAAAATGTGTCAACGCAAACAGATTCCATGTCACAAAGAACGTAAGTCATGGCTCCTGCTTAAAAGCGAAATTGTTGAATGGCTACGCGCTTTATGATTAAGTTCTCTCACAAAGAACTCTAAATGCGTAAAGTCCTCTGCCTGCCCTCTGCGAAGAACGCATGCAGAGGCAATTTTTTAACATCTAATCTTATCATTATGGCAAACGAAATTATTAACACTACAGATGTGGAGAAGAAAGTTATTATCGTGAGGGGGCAAGAGGTGCTGCTCGACAGGGATGTCGCAGCTCTTTATGGGGTTGAGACAAAAAGAGTGAATGAAGCTGTCAGAAATAACATTGAAAAGTTCCCTGATGGATATGTACTGGAATTGACCGACGAAGAGTCTTCATCTGTAAGGTCGAAAATTTCGACCAAACAAGAAATGCACTATGGTAAACACTCAAAGTACAACTACAAAGCTTTCACGGAACGTGGCTTATATATGCTGGCTACTATCCTGAAATCAAAGAATGCAGTGAATACTACTATCGCCATCATCAATACATTTACACAGGTGCGAGTGATGGCAAGAACGATGGAAAAAGTGGAACACGCTCCTGATGGCCAAGCATTGCAGAAAGAACTTCTAAAGAAGTCGGGCGAACTCATGGGGGAAATAATTGGGCAGAATCTTTCCACAAAAGCCATCGAGACAGAGATTGAACTTAACTTCGCTGTCGTGAAGATTAGGCATAAAATCATTCGGGGAGGTAAAGAGGAATAGCATGGAAAAGAAAGAGTATTATGTGCAGCCGAAAATCGCTGCCAAAATAGTTGAGCTCAATCAGGAACACGCCCTGCCTGTGAATATCATCGTCGGGGAAAGTGTGGGTAATCTGACCCAAATCACTTTCGAGTACGAACTGATTGACTATCATATCGTGGCATGGCTTGTGAACAAGGGTACACTGTTCTACACCTGCCTAACTGATGAAGAAATCTTGAACGATAATGATTAAACAATCTGACATCGATAGGGTTCTGGATGCCTGCAACATCGTGGATGTTGTCAGGGACTATAGCATTCAACTAAAACAGAAAGGAAGATACCTCTTTGCGTGCTGCCCTTTCCATCAA
>JAEEGK010006333.1_pt1 | contig 28496 bp, 23 predicted proteins | sample 8958771 | NCBI WGS metagenome assembly JAEEGK01 (sample SAMN16246547, study PRJNA631951) | gut metagenome | biome: gut microbiome; feature: rumen; material: SC-attached | host: Bos | place: Iran: Karaj | collected 2018-10 | reverse complement strand
TTAAAGAAAAATGTAATGAATTATGTAAAAGTATAATGGATGATCTTTCTAATTTTGATAAAGATTTAAAGAGAGTTATTCAAAATGATAGAACTGAAACTAATTTTTTTAAAGTTCAAACTAATGCTCTTAATGATGATAAAGTTAAGTTACAAAAAGAAACTATTGCTTTACAATCTAGAATGAGAGCTTGTGAAATTGATATTGGTGTTGATCCTAAGTAAAGTTTTATATTTTATATTTTTTAAAAAAGATTTTTTTTTTAAAGTTATTCAATTATTGATATTTATTTTTTTTTATTGTTTTTTGAATTTTATTTTTGTTTTTTTAATGGATTTTTTTTCATTTTTTTTTAGTTTTTTTATTTTAATTTTATTTATTTTTTTAAATTATTTTTTTTTATTTAAATTATGTCAGATTTATTTATTGATGAACCCATTCAGTTAATCTCATATAATGAAGATGGTGTTTTTGAAATTACAAATAATGGTTTTAATTGGTTAAATGAACTTTTGTGTATTGATAATATTCAAATTTTAAGTATTATAGGACCTAAAAAATCAGGAAAGACATTTTTATTGAATTCATTAATGAAAAACATAAAAGGATTTAAATATGAAGATATTAAAGGAATTTGGGTTTGGGGAAAACCAATTGATTTAGATAATGGAAATAAATTAATATTAATTGATACTGAAGGAATAGAAAATTTTGATAATGAAAATATTAGAATTATTGTTAATTTATTAAAATGTATTTCATCTATTATTATTTATCATATTAAAGGTAATATTAATAATGATGAAATTATTAATAATTTTTCTAAATTATTATGTATTAAAGATAATATTATAATATCTGATAATGATATTAAAAATCTATCAAATATAATTTTTACATTGGGAAATTATGTAAATACTGAAAAAAATGTTAAAGATTATATTAATGGATTTTTAGATTTAAATGATAAAAATGAAGATATAAAAAAATATTATCCAAATATGAAATATTTTTATATTCCTGTTCCTATTTTAGATGAAGAAAAAATAAAAAACTTGGAAAATGAAGAAATATCATCTTTAAATCCTGAATATTTAAAAATTATTGATGAAATATTTAATGAAAATAAAAATATATTAAAAAAATTAAATGGAAATTATCTTTTTTATATTATACAAAATTATATTAATTCATGTAATAATAAAGAAATTTATGATGTCTCAAAAGGAATAAATAATATATATGGAGTAGAATCAAAAAAAATTATGGAAGATGTTTTTTCAGATTTTAAAAACGAAATTAAAATAAAATTTGAAAATGCTTTTCCATTAAATTTTGATGATATATATAAAATCTTTTATGAATTAATTATTAAGGAAACAAATAATTTTTGCTCTAAAATAAAAAATATAAATCCAATTGATATTGGACAATTTTTAAATAAATTATATAAAAGAATGTGGGGAGAAATAGAATCAATTATTATAAAAAATATGAAATATTATAATTTTTGGTTAAATAATTTATATATTGAATTTGAAAATAATTTAAAATCAATTTCATTTGATAAAAAAAATCAAATTAAAAAGTTTTTTTCTAATTATTTAAATGTATATAAAAATTTATCTTTAAAATTTTTAGAAATGCCAAATAATGATTTTGTAAAAAATTTGATTCAAGTATTTAATAATATAAATCAAATATTTATTTATGATAAATTTTTATTAATAAGTGAAGAAATTGAAGATAATTTTGACAATTTACAAAAAAAAAATACATCAGAAATTGATGATTTAAAAAATTCAATAATAAAATTAAATGAAGAATTACAAATGACAAAAAATACATTAGAAACAAAAACAAAAGAAAAAAATGATTTAAATCATTCATACTTAGAACTTGATAATAAATTTGATAAAATAAATAGAGAATCAGTAATTAAAGAAAAAGAATATCAAAACAATATTGAAGTAGAAACACAAAAATTTCAAAAAATGGAATTATATTATACAAAAGAAATTTCAGAAAAAGAAAGTTTAATAACATCTTTAGAATTTAAAATTGAAAAACTTACTCAAAAAATAGATGAATTAACAAAAGAATCATCAAGAATTAAAAATGAATTAAATAGAGAAATAATAAAATTAAATGTAGAAATAGAAACATTAAGACGTAATTCATCAAAATCAAAATTTGATTTATTTGATATAACAAAACCAAATCTTCAAACTGTATTAAAAACTGTTCAAAATTCATTAAATGATTTTAAAGAAAGAATTGAAAAGTTAGATAAAAAAAATTCAAATTTATCTGAAAGTAATTTTATAGAACAATCAACACAAGAAATTGAAAATAAATCAAAAATTTGGATAGAAGAAATAAAAAATTATAAAGATGAAGAACTTAAAAAAATAAATGAAAATTATGAAAATAATATAAAAAAAACAAAAGAACAAATTGAAGAATTAAGTTTTGAAATAACAAAAAAAAATTATACAATAGAAGAACAAAAAGAAATGAAAAATACTTATGATATAAAAATTAATGAAACAAAAAATCAAATTCAACAATTAAATGAAATGATTCAATCAAAAGAAGATGTAATTAAAAGTAAAGATGATTGTTTAAAAGCATATAATGAGAAAATTGAATCTCATAAAACTAGAATTGAAGATTTGGAAATGCAATTAAATTCAAAAATTATTAATCTTAAAATGAAAGAAGTTGAACTTGAATCTGTTATTGATTTAATTGGATTTATTGCAGAAAAGAAAAAAGATAAAATTAAAAAAGCTTTGACAAGTATTTCTTCTGAAAATCAAGAATATATTAGTAATTTATTAAAAAAAATGGGTTTAATTAAATAATAAAAAATTATTTAAATTTTTTTTAAATTATTTTTATATATTTTTTTAAATATTATTAATTATGATGAAAGAATCATTTTTATTTTCTTTTTTACTTTTTTTTCAATTGGTTCTTTATTCATTTCTTCTTTTATACTATTTTTATATTTTTTAAAACGATTTAAAATTTTTGAATTTAATTTAAATGTGACTTGATTTAAATTATTATTTACTTTTTTATTATACGTTAATTCACTTTTGAATTTTGAATAATTTTTAGTACTAATAAAATAAATTAATTTTTTTATTTTTTCATTAGCAAAAAAGAATCTTTGAAAATAAATATTAAAATAACCATTTTGTGCAATTTCTTGTGAATATTCAATTTTTTTAAACATAAATCTAAAATTTGGATTAATAAAATATAAAGTATCAATCATCATTTGATTAACTTCAATATATCTTTTAACTAACATTTCAATTTTTATTTTTTTACTTCTACATAAATAAACCAAAGCCATTCTCAAACCTTCATTATAAAGATTTATTAAATTTATATCAATTGTTGTTGAATAAAACATTAAAACACATATTTTCCCTATTAAAGATATTTTAACATTTATTAATGAATTAAAAAAATAATTCATATGTCTAAAAACTAATTGATGAGTTAAATATTCTTTTAAAAAATTTTTCCTTATAATATCCATTATTTTCTTTGAAAAAACAACTGTTATTATATCAGGAAATTCTGGTATTTTTTGAAGAAAATAAATCTTAGAATCAAAAGTTAAAATCGCAATAGAAAAAATTGACCCTTCCATTAAACAAAAACAATTAATCCAAAATTCAAAAAAAAAAAATATAAAACAAATTAAAAAAAAAAAATAAAAACCAAAAATTAAAAAAACGAAAATTAAATAAATAACCCATTAAAATAATTAAATATCATTTCAAAAAAAAAATGGAAAAATACAAACCAATAAAACTTGAAACAATATCAAAATCTTCATTAAAAGCTTCTCAAGAAAAATCAATAAAAAAACAAGTATTAGAATGTCTTCCAAACATAGAACCAATACTCGATAAAATATGGACAAAAAAATCAAATATCCAAATAGGAAAACAAAAACCTCACTTTGTAATATATTTCATAAATGATGAACCATGTTTTCTTCAACCAAAAGAAGGTCCAATAATTCCTCATTTAAAATTACTTCATAAATATCCTTCAATTTTACCATCATGTCAAGTTGATAATAAAGGAATTAAAAATATGATTTCTGGAGCTAATGTTATGATTCCTGGTTTATTATCTGAAGGTGGAAAATTACCTCAAGGGAAAATTCCACATAATTTAGTTGCTGTTTATGTTGAAGGAATGGAAAATGCTATTTCTATTGGACAAATGACTATGAGTGCTGAAGAAATGAAAGAAGCTCAGAAAGGTGTTGGGGTTGAAGTTTATACTTATATTGGAGATGGGGCTTGGAATATTAAATAAATTCACTTTTTTTTTTTGATATAAGTTTAATATCTTTAAAATTTTTCTATATTTAAATTAAATAAAGTAATGATTTTCTAAATTTATAATATAGGTTTTTTAAATTAAAAATTTCAGAGATTTAAATATTAAAAAATATTTTTTTTAATTTAATTATTTATCAATTATATATATGATTATTAAAAAATAATTGTTTTAATTTTGATATTTAATTTTAATTTAAAAAATTCATATATTATAAAAGTATTAATTTATTTTAATTAAATTAAAAAGAATTTGGAGTATTTGATATTAAAAATTTTGAATGTTTTTTTTATGTTTTTACTCTTTTTTAAATATAATTCTTTTTTTAAAATTTGAACTCATATTTATTTATTTATAAATAGAAAACATATAATTTAATTTTTTTGACTAGATTTAATTCTTGTTTATCCAATTAAAAGTATTTATAAAAATGGTATTTAATTATAATTCATTTTTATTATAAATTAATGTATTTTATTTTTATAATCCTTATTTACTTTTTTCATTTATTTTTTTATAATTAATTAATATTCAAAATCAAGTTTATTAATTTTTTAAAAATTATTTGAAAAAAAAAAAATTTTAAATAAAAACTATGGATGAAATAACCACATTCCAAAACTCAACAATTGAAAACCTGAATAAATCTTCACTAAATAAAAACTCATTTAAATTTATGTACGTAATAGGAAAAGGTGGATTTGGTAAAGTATGGAAAGTACAATATAAAAAAACAAAAGAAACCTTTGCATTAAAAGAAATGTCAAAATTAAAAATAATAGATAAAAACAGTGAAAAATCAATAAACAGTGAAAGAGAATTCCTTTCAATATTAAACCATCCATTCATAGTAAACATGCATTACGCATTTCAAGACAGAGACAATTTATATCTCATAATGGACATGTTATCAGGAGGAGATTTACGATATCACATTTCACGTTATCGTCGTTTTTCAGAAGAACAAACTCGTTTTTTTATAGCATGCATGGTATACACATTAGAATATATTCATGGTAATAATGTCATTCATCGTGATATTAAACCAGAAAATTTAGTCCTTGATGATAAGGGTTATGTTAGAATAACTGATTTTGGTATTGCTAAAGAAAATATGCCTGATAATTCTAGTGAAACTAGTGGTACTCCTGGTTATATGTCACCTGAAGTTATGAAAGGTAAAAATCATTCTTTTCCTGTTGATTATTTTGCTATTGGTGTTATTGGATATGAATTTATGATTGGTAAAAGACCTTATTATGGGAAAAATAGAAAAGAAATTAAAGAACAAATGCTTAGTGTTCAAGCTTGTATTAAAAAAGAAGATTTAAGACAAGGATGGAGTCCTGAAAGTGCTGATTTTATTAATAAGTTACTTATTAGGAAAGTTGAAAATAGATTAGGAACTAAAGGAGGAGCTGCTGAAATGAAGGAACATCCTTGGTTGAAATATTATCCTTGGAAAGAATTAGAAAATAAAACTTTACCTGCACCTTTTATTCCTGAGAAAAAAGATAATTTTGATAAGAGATATTGTGAAAGTATTGATAAAATTAGTGAAGAAACTAAATTGAGATATGAAGAGATTTTAGGAGGGGAAAGTTATAAAAAGTCATTTAAAGATTTTTATTATAATAAAGATGAGGTTGAGCAAAAGAAAAGATTAGAAAATAAAAATAAAATGAATGAAAATAGTAATAAAAAAAATAAAATAACAAATAATAATAATATAAATAATGATAATAACAATATTAACAACGATAATATTAAGAATAACAATAATACAAATAATAAAAATAACAATATTAATAATAATAATAATATTAATAATAATACTAATAATATTAATAACATTAATAATAATATTAATAATAATAGTAATAATAATAGTAATAAAAATAATACAAATAACAATATTAATAATAATAAAGCAAAAGAAGAAAAAAATAATATTGTAAATAATAATAATTTAGAGATAAATAATAACAAAAATAATATAATAAATAATAATATTAATTCAAATAATAATATTAATCAAATCAATAATATAAATTATAATAGAGTATTACCAAATTCAAATAAAAATAAAAATGAAACATCAAATCAATCAAAGACAACAAGACCAGTAAGTTCATCAAAAAAACGTCAATTATCACATTCAAATTCATCAATAGTAATAATACCAAATAAAAATAATAATAATAATATAAATCATCAACAACAAATAATAGATCTTAATACTTTAGACAAACCAAAAATAATAAATGAAAATATAGGAAATCTTTTTGTAAAATTAAACAATAATAATTTAAATCATCACAATAAAAATTATAGTAGTGTAAATATATTCAATTATATGAATCATAAAAATAGATTAATCCAAAATTTACCTCAAAAACAAAATAAAAATTTAATTAATGGATTAATTCATGGTCAACATTTAAGATCATCAAGTGTAATTGATAAAAAAAATAAAATATCAAATAACTCACATAAAATAAATATGAATTATCCAAGAACAAAAAATAATTCTGGTAACAATACAAAAAATATTTATGGAAATAAGAAATTAAATAGAGTTAATAGTGCTTCTAAAATGTTAAGTCGTTCTTCTACTGATTTAATTTATAATAAATCTAATAATGTTTCTTTTTATAATAAAAATAATTTTAGTAACTATAATACAAATATCCATTTTAATTATGTGAAATAGTGATTTTTATATTCTTTTTTCTTTTTTTTATGTAAATAAAATATATATTTAATTATATTGAAAGAATTGGAAAAATTTTTGTTTGAAAATATTCAAAAAAGAAATTTGTTTTATTAATTATATTTAATTAAATTATTATATTTTTTTTACTTTTTTATTTTATATCAACAGTAGGTCTTATTGTTGAATCATCTCTAAACATTAAGTTTAAATCACAACCAAGTGCTTCTTCTTTATCTTTATTAATTTGAATTATTTTTTTATGAAGTTTTTGTATTTTTTCTTTATTTTCTTCAATTTTTGAATTATTTTGATTATTTTCATTATTTTTTAATAATGTTCTATTTTCCTTGTCTAAATTATTAATTTCTAATAATATTTTTTTCACTTTTTCTTCATATATTTGTGCTTGAAGTTCTAATTGTTTTAATTTAGCTTTTATTATTTTTTCTGCATTTTCTTGAGTGTCCATTATTAATATTTTATATTTTATTTTTCTGTTTTTAATTAAAATAATAAATATTTAATTTTAGTTAATTAATAGATTATTCATGCTTTTATAATTTTTTTCTTTTAAATAAAAGCAATCACAAATGTCTATTTAATTAACTATCAAATTTAAATAAAAAATAATTATTCAAATTTATTAAATCCTTTTTCCTTTAATAATTCTTCAATTTCATTTCTTGTTTTATGAACTAAAGAAATTTGTTCTATTTCGTCTCCTTCATAATTCATTATAATTAATCTAGGATCTCCTCCACTGAAGACTACTTCAATTGGATATTCATCTACATAATTTTTGAGAAACTCCTTTACTTCAGGTAATTTATTCAATCGTCAACCTGAACAAGTTTTAATAATTCCAATATATTTCTCATTACATAAAATTAAATTGAGGAAAAAGAGAAATAAATAAAAACTCCAAATCCTCATAACAATAAATTTATTAAATTAAAAAAATAATTTTTTTTATTTATAAATAAAAGATTAATAAATTAACTTTCTAAAATAAAAAACAAAAATTATGATTTCAACAAAACTAAAGCAAAAGTTAAATTAATTAATTGAACAATTCCACAAGAAAGTAATAAAGTAGCAATAGTTGAAATTAAAGAAGGAAGCCATTTTGATAATCTATTTAAGCATCCTGGATAATCTACAATTCCTCTATTAATATCACTAAAAACATATTTTACCATTGTATCATTTTGTAATGAAAATGGATTTGTATATTTAGTAATACACCATCCAGTACATTTAAATCTTTTTTCTATTCCTTCCCAATATTTATGAAATTTATTAAAATCATTTATTTTTAATTTAGTATTATTTGGATTTGATTTATACATTTCTTGAATTATTTCTAATGAATCACTACTACAATTTTTTATATTAAAAGAACTTTTATTTAATCCAAAATACATACTTAATGTATCTGAAATATGAGAAAAAGGTTCTTGTGTAAAATAATTTAATTCCATTTTTTTTTTTATATCTTCATTAAAATAACATTTACAAAAAGGTGAACATACAAGACTATGAGATAATATCATATAATCATCTATATTTTTCCATAATTGAAAAATTCCAGTTAATTTTGTATCACAAGTAATTAAATGATTTATATTTTTATAAATTGTTGAACCTACTGAATTAAAAATTCCTATTGCAATTGAAAAAAGAATTGAGAGAATAAGAAGAATAATATACTATAATTTATAAATTTATTATTTAATTTACTGTTATAAGTACTGGTTTTTTATCAGATAAAACTGTATAAATAAATATTCCAAAAATTGAAATGACAGCTGCATAAATTGTTGAAACTAATTGAAGAAGTCCTAAATGACGCCATGGACTATTGTTCCAATTTACATTTAATACTTGGAAATCAATTCCTGAAATTGTTATTGCTCCTATTGATAATATAAGAGCAATTGATGTTGTAACTATTCCTGATAATTTTTCATAGTCTACCATTTTAATATTAAATTTAAGGGATAAGAAATTAATTTCTTTAAATTAAAAATATTATATTTATATTCTATTTTTTTTTATAATTATGTGAATATTAATATAATATGTCATATTTATCAGAATTAGCATGGATTCCTCATTAAAATAGGAACAGGTCTGTATAATATCATCAATATGTTAATTTCATTAATATAAGTTTAAATTATCTTTATTAATTTAATAATTTTATGGTAAATAAAAAATTAATTTAATAATTAGTAAAAAAAGGAAATTTAATTAAAAAAAAAAAATTAAAAACCCAATTTCATTTTAAATAAATAACACTTATTTCCTTATATAACGATTTATTGATTATTTATGCTTGTTTATTAAGAACAACAGCTTGTGCAGCAGCTAATCTAGCAATAGGAATTCTGAATGGTGAGCATGAAACATAATCAAGTCCAATTTTATCAGCAAATTGAATAGATTTTGGATCTCCTCCATGTTCTCCGCAGATACCACATCTCAAATCTTTTTGAACAGCTTTACCTTTTTCAGTAGCCATTTTAATGAATGAACCAACACCTTCAGTATCTAAAACAGAGAATGGATCAGAGTCTAAAATACCTAATTTTTTATATGTATCATGATAAGTGAAGTCATCTCTTGAAATACCGAAAGTAGTTTGAGTTAAATCATTAGTACCAAATGAGAAGAAGTGGGCATATTCAGCTAATTCATCAGCAACAATTGCAGCTCTTGGTAATTCAATCATAGTACCGAAAGTATATGGAATTTTAACTCCATTTGCATCTTCTAATTTCTTTTGTTCTTTATCTAAGATTTCTTTCATGATTTGTAATTCTCTTTTGCTCATTGCTAATGGAATCATAATTTTAGGATGTACTTTAACTCCTGCTTTAGCTTGATTCATTGCTGCAGTGAAAATAGCTTTTCCTTGCATTTCAGTAATTTCTGGTCTTGAAATTCCAAGTCTGCAACCTCTGTTTCCAAGCATAGGATTTAATTCATGAAGAGTAGTTGCTCTGTTTTTAATTTGTTCTGGAGAACATCCAATTTCTTTGGCAAGTGTATTAATATCTTCATCAGTTTTTGGTAAGAATTCATGAAGTGGTGGATCAAGAAGTCTAATTGTAACTGGTAGTCCATCCATAATTTTGAATAATTCTTCAAAATCTTGAGTTTGATATGGAAGAAGTTCATCTAATGCTTTTTTCTTTTCTTCATCAGTTTCAGCAACAATCATTTTTCTCATTGAAATAATTTTTTTTGGATCAAAGAACATATGTTCAGTTCTTACAAGACCAATTCCTTCAGCTCCAAAATCTCTTGCTTGTTTTGCATCTTTTGGTGTTTCAGCATTAGCTTCTACTTTAAGTTTTCTAATATCATCAGCCCATTTCATAACAGTTTCGAAATCTCCAGAAATACTTGGTTCAATAGTTGGGACTTTTCCATTATAAACTTCTCCAGTATCTCCTGAAATTGAAATCCAATCTCCTTCTTTAAGATTGTATTTTTCTCCGAATTTAACAGTTTTTTTATCAAAATCAATAACCATATCACCAGCACCAGTAATACATGGAGCACCCATACCTCTTGCAACGACAGCAGCATGACTTGTCATACCTCCTCTGGCAGTAACAACACCTTTAGCAACATGCATACCAGTAATATCATCAGGTGAAGTTTCTTCTCTTAAAAGAATAACTGGACCATCTTTACATTTAATTGCAGCATCATGTGCATTGAAAACAATTGTACCACAAGCAGCTCCTGGTGATGCTGGAAGACCTCTAATCATAACTTCTTTTGGTGCTTTAGGATCAATTTGTGGGTGAAGTAATTGATTAATTCCTTTAGCATCAACTAAAGTAAGTGCTTTTTCTTTATCAACAATACCTTCTTTGACTAAATCAGCAGCAATTTTAACTGCAGCTTTGGCAGTTCTTTTACCACTTCTTTGTTGAAGAAGATATAAATTACCTTCTTGAATAGTAAATTCAATATCTTGCATATCTTTATAATGTTTTTCTAATTTATCTCTAATTTCATCTAATTGTTTATATAATTCAGGCATAGCTTCTTCCATACATGGTAAGTCAGAATGTTGAGCAGCTTTACCTTCTTTTGAAATTTGTTGTGGTGTTCTAATACCAGCAACGACATCTTCTCCTTGAGCATTCATTAAATATTCACCATAGAAGATTTTATCTCCAGTAGCTGGATTTCTTGTGAAAGCAACACCAGTAGCTGATTTATCTCCCATATTACCGAAGACCATAGATACAACATTAACTGCAGTACCCCATGTATGTGGAATATCATTTAAGTTTCTGTAAGTAATTGCTCTTTCATTATTCCATGAACCAAATACAGCAGTAACAGCTAATTTAAGTTGTTCTTTAACATCTTGAACAAATTCTTTTCCAGTTCTTTCTTTAACCATATTTTTATAATTGGTAACAACTTCTTTTAAATCTTCAGCAGTAAGATCATAATCTAATTTAACACCTTTTTTGGCTTTTTGAGCAGCAAGAATTTTTTCAAATTCAGCATGTGGAACACCCATAACAATATCAGCAAACATTTGCATGAATCTTCTATAAGAATCATAAGCAAATCTTTCATTATTTGATTTTTTAATAAGTCCTTGAATTGTTTGATCATTTAAACCAAGATTAAGAATAGTGTCCATCATACCTGGCATAGAAACTCTAGCACCAGATCTGATTGAAACTAAAAGTGGATTATTGACATCTCCAAATTTCATTCCAACATCTTTTTCAATTTTATCAAGTGCAGCATCAACTTGAGTCCAAAGGTCTTTTGGATAAGTATGATTGTGATCATAATAATAGTTGCAGACTTCAGTTGTAATTGTAAAACCTGGTGGAACTGGAACTCCAATTGAAGTCATTTCTGCAAGACCAACTCCTTTACCTCCAAGGAGGTTTCTCATTTTATTATCACCTTCTGAATATCCTTTTCCGTAGGAATATACCCATTTATGTGCTTCTTCAGTCATTTTTTTTTATATTTTTTTAATTTCGGAATCCTACTTAAATATTTTAATTAATGGGGATTAATTTTTTTTTTATTAATATTAACTTCATATATTAATGTTTTTTTTAAAAGTGGTGTTTGGAATTTTTTTTAATTTTTTGTTATTAAAAAGTTTATATAAATTAATGGATTAAATGATTTTATTTTGAATTTAGTTCAATTTCTTATTTACAGGAAAATTAGAGTAAAAATGAAAAAATAAAATTAAATATATAGTTCAAATAATTTTCATAATTTATTGTTTTATATATTTATAAATCATTTCAAAATGACATATTTTTTTCAAGTTTTAGGTAATTTTTCAATTTGTTTGATTAATTAATTTAGATATTTTCCTTTTAATAATATTTAAATTATTTCTCGTTAAACTGTAATAGAGTCATATTGGAGAAGAGAAAAATAATAAATTTTCAATAAAATAATAAAATAAAAGTTTTTTTTAAAATAAATTATAAAATGAAAAAAAATGAAAATTAAAAATAAAAACTAAATTACTATATAATATATTTACATTGTAATTTTTATTTAAATTTAAAATTAAATTATATCATATTAAAAAAAAATTTTTCATAAAATATAAAAATTTATTTTTCAATATTTAAAAAAATATTAATTTAAAATAATTTGAATAAATGATTCTAAGTAAATCTAATTAATATTTTCTTTTTTAGTTTTGAATTGTTCACTTATATCACTTTGATTATCATCTTTATTTGCATTAAAACTTCTATGTCTATTTTCATTTCTTTGAGTTGGTTTCACAGTTTTTTCTTCAGATTTTACTGAATGAGTTTTAGCAGATTTAACTCCAATTTCATTTTCTAATTTTTCTAATCTTAATAAAGATGCTTCAATTTCTTTTTGAATTTCTTCTTTTTCTTTTTGTAAAATTGCAATTTCTTTTATAAATCTAAAATTTTCAGTTTTTTGTTCAACTAAAAAATTCTGAAGTGATTTTTCTAATTTTTGAATTTCTGGTCTTAAATCATCAATTATTGTAGTATCTATATTTTCAAATCCTCCAAAAATTTCAAAAATTTCTGTTTTAATTCCTCTAAATATTTTTTTAATATTTAAATTTTCCATAAATAAATCAATATAAGCTTGTAATACTTGACCTGTTGTTGCTTCAACTGAAGCTTCTTCATTTTCTTCAAAATGATATAATAATTTATCCTCATCTGGAACAGTTACAGAAAGAAATTTTAATTGTGATAAAGTTGAATAGAATTGTTCATTATAATTATCTATTATTTTTTCTTCTGGTAATTTTTCTAAAACATCAAATCCTTGTAATTTAGTAAATTCAATATTTGTATTATTATTATTTACTGTATTATTCACACTATTTCTTTGAGAATTATTTTTCATTTTTTTCTATTTTTATTTATAAACAAAAATAAAATAAAATTAAAAAAATAAAAAAAATAAATAATAATTAAATAAGATATAATAATATAAAAAATACAATATAAAAAAACAATTATTCCCTTTCAATAATACAAGCAGCTCCCATTCCAGTACCAACACACATTGAAACAATTCCTCTTTTTTTCCCATATAAATTTAATTGATTTAACATTGCAACAATTAATCTTGCACCAGTACATCCTAAAGGATGTCCTAAAGCAATAGCACCACCATGAATATTAACTTTATTTTTATCAATATTTAAATTATTTATACAATAAATTGCTTGTCCTGCAAAAGCTTCATTAATTTCAAATAAATCTATATCATCATAAGTTAAATTTTCCATTTTTAATATTGTTGGTATTGCAATTGATGGTCCTATTCCCATTAATTCTGATGGTACTCCTACACAACAATAATTTCTTATTTTACCTAAAATCTTTAAATTATATTTTTTTGATATTTCTCTATTTGTTATCATTATTAATGCTGCACCATCTGTTAATTGAGATGAATTTCCTGCTGTTGTACTACCATTTTTTTTAAATACTGGTTTTAATTTACTTAAAGAATTTATATTTATATTTTTTCTAATTCCGTCATCTTCTTTTATTATCTTATCATTCTTTGATTTTATTGGAATTATTTCTTTATCTAATTTACCATCTTTTTGTGCTTTATATGCTTTCAAATGACTTTCCATTGCAAAATTATCTTGTTCATTTCTATTTATATTATATTTTTCACATATATTTTCATTTGTTATTCCCATTGGTATTAATAAATTTTTTATTATAGAATTATCATCAATATTTTTTTTATCAATTAAATTTTCATCTAACATTTTTGAAAAAGGATATAAACTCATACATTCAATACCTCCTGCAATTACTATTTTACAATTTTTAGCTTTAATAGAATTATTTGCATTAATAATAGCTTGTAAACCACTATTACATAATCTATTTAAAGAATATAAAGGTACATTATTTAAATCTGATAATATTTCAGAAGCTCTAAAAGGTAAAAATCCACATCCTTCAATAAGAGCATTTCCTATTATTATATCATTAATTTCTGAAGGAGGAATTTTAGTTCTTTTCAATATCTCAATAAGTAATTGAGATAAAATATTTTCTGGAGGTGTTTTTGCTAATCCTCCTCCTTTCGCTTTTGTTAATGGACTTCTTATTGCACAAACAATAACAGGATCTGAATCAGTTATTTTATATTCATCTGACTCAGGAACTAAATGATTTTTTATTAAATTTATCCTGTCCATCAAAAATACAAAAAAAAAATTAATTTTTAAAAATTAAAAATTTTTTATATTAAAACTATATACTCTTTTAATAAACACATACCAATTAAAAAGGTTTAGAAATACTATAATTTTTAACATCATTTTTATGAATATTATCTTGAGATGAGTAATTATAAACTTGTTTAATTTTAGGTAATTTTACCATAGCAATATTTCTAGCTTTAATAATTTTATCTTCTCTATAATTAGAATCAATAGAATGATAAACAATATTTTTAGGAGGAAATTTAAAATTACCAAAAACATGAGGACTTCTAGAAAGAAATTGAAATTTCATTCTTTCTCTAAAATTATCATAAGGAATAGAAACTGAACGTGATGAAGGAGGAATATGAAAAATTTCTTGAAGATAATTCATTAAATCATTAATTGGTGTTATATCTCTTTTTGGTTTAAAATTCATTTTTACTGGTCCTCTACATAATCCAGGATTTGTTTTAAAATTTAATTTTTTTGAAGTATCAATTGGTCTTTGTGGATGATTAAATAAATAACCTGCTGAACTATAATTTTCTTTTCTATATCTATTTATTATCATTGGAAAATAATATTGACCAACTTTTTCTTTTTCTTCTTCCCTTTTTTTATTATTATTTATAATTTCTTCTTGATTTATTTCTTCTTTAATTTCTTCATTTATATCTTCTAATGCTTCTGTTAAAAATGGTGATCCTTTATTTTTTATTGATTCTATTTTTGAATTTTCATCTGTAATTTCATTTTCTTTATTATTTTCTGTTTCATTATTTTCTGGTGATTCATTTATTTTTTCTTCTTCATTTTGAACTTCTTTATTATTTTCATTTTTTTCATTTTCATTTTCTGTTTCAATGTTTGTGTCTTTTTTTTCTGGAGTTTCATTTTTATTTTCATTTTCAACTTCATTATTTGTTTCTTTTATTTCTGAAGTTTCATTTTTTTCATTTTCAACTTCTAAATTTGTTTCCTTTTTTTCTGTTTCATTTTCATTCTCATTTTCATTTTTAATTTCCTTATTTATTTCATTTTCATTTTCTTTTTCAATCTCATCTTCATTTTTTAATTCAGGATTTGTTTCTTTTTTATCAATTGTTTCATTTTCATTTACATTTTCATTTTCAATTTCTTTATTTTTTTCTTGTTTATCTGTTGTTTCATTTTGATTTTCTTCTTTATTATCTTCTATTTGATTCAAATCTTTTTGTTCAATCACTTCATTTTCATTTTTCTCATCATTTATATCAGCACCTGTTAAAAAAATGTCATTGTTTTCCATTTATTTTTTTTTATTTAATTTTAAGTTAAACATAAAAAAATATGTATAATCTATATATTGAAGAAAAAAAAGAAAATGAGAAAAAGGAAAAAGAAAAAAGGAAAAAAAAAGAAGAAAAATACAAAAGGAAATTTGAACGTAAAATAATTTTAATAAAAAATAATAGAAAATATACCAATAATGTATAAAAATTATGAAAAAAGAGTTAAAAATTTTATATCAGATGTAAATATAATAAATATTTAAAACACAAATTTTAGATGACAATTCCAGAACATCAAATTTGTGTACAAGATGCATCAGAAAGAAAATATCCATTTAGAAACAAAGAACAAAAATATCAAAAACCATTTATTTTCAAAGGATATAAAACAGAAGAAGATAGAATAAAAGAAACATTAAATCAAAATGGTTTTTTATATAATATTATTCAAGATTCAAAAAAGAAAAAAGAAAAAGAAAAAGAAAAAAAATCTTTAAGTGATAATGAAGATAAATTTAATTTTGATATTCCAAATCATATATCTCCAAGAAAGAGAAAGTCAATAATTGAAGAAGAAAAATTAAAAGATTTAGTAAAACATAATATATTAATTCAACCACAAATGAGATTTAAAGCAAGAACAGATTTAGAAAGAGTATATGATGCATTAAGAGGAAAAGTTTTTAGAGATAATGAAAAAAATATAATTGATCGTCAATTAAAAAATATAAATTTAAATATATATCAAAAACCTCAAGATATATTAAAAAAAATGAGTTTTAATTTATCTGAAGATGAAATTAAAGAAGATAATAAAGAAGAAAAAAGAACTTATAAAATAAAACCAAATCCAATTATGGAAGAATTTAAAAAAAAAGAAAAAGAAAAAGATGTTAATCATTTAATTTATGGTAATGGAAATTTATTTTATGATCCAAGAAAAGATTATTATTCAAAACCATGGAAAAGAAATATGGATTTAAATTCTGAAGCTGAAGGAATTTTAAGTGAATATCATATTAAAACTCATTTTAAAGCTTGTGCTGAAGTTGCTGAAAAAAAAATAAATTATAAAAATTTAAAATTATCAAGAAATAATTTACATAAAAGAACTTATACTTTAGATAATAATGATTTAAATAAAAAAAGAATTTTAAATTTTGAAGAACCAGAAAATTTAATTGATTATGATGATTATAATAAAAATGAAAATCCTTATTTTTTAAGAAAAAATGATACAGTTGATCCTCAAACTTTAAAAGCTTTATCAAATATTGCTTTTGGTAAAGATTCTATTATTAGAGGTGATACTGCAGTCGTTGAACAATATATTCCAACAGGAAAAAAAAATAAATATTATCATAAAAGAAAATTAGTTGATGAAAATAGTGTTTTAATTGATGGAAAAATTTTATATAAAGATTCTCAATTTGATATTATTGCTAATAAAGTTTTAAATATTTGTAATATTTATAAGAAAAAAAATTTGAATAATAATTCAAATTTAAAAAAAGGAAGTGGGAAATTAATGTTTACAAAAGGACTTTCTGTAGAACAATTTAGAAGAAAATATAATTTAAATGATTAATTTAATGTTCAAATATTTTTTTTTGAATATGATTGTTAATTATCATAATTTTATAAATTAGAATTTTTTTTAAAAATTAAATATTAAATATTAAAAATAAATGTAAATATATAAAAATATTTAAAAATTTTATTTTAATAAAATAAATAAATTAGTAATTTCCTTAAAATAAATAGGATAAAAAATTAAAATATATATTTAAAAAATGTCCAAATATTCATATCCCTTATTTTTTGAAAATGAAAAAAAATTAAATTTAGGAAAAAATAATGATCAAGTAGTTTTTCAAAAATGTCAAATTGCATTTGAGGATGACACATTTAAATTAATGGAATCAATAGATTCAAAAACAGAAAAAAAAGTAAGAAAATATACAGGTAAACCATATGATGAAGAAACATCAAAATATATTTATTTAAAATTTAATGAAAGTACAAATTATTTTGAAGCATATCCAATTGAAAAATGGTTTTTATTTAAAAAAGACATGCCTGCTTATCAAGGAATATCAATTGAAGAATATGAAAAGAAAAAAAAACAAGGAGATAAAATAGCAAATTTATTAAAAAATAAAACTAGTGAACCTCAAAAAAAAACAAGAAAAAAAAAAGCTGATCCAAGTAAAGCTAATTTTCTTCCTGGAAATGAAGATGAAGATATTAATGATAATTATAATAATAATTCAAATGATTCAGATATGGAAAAATTTAATAATAAAAAAGTTGAATTATCACATTCTTCAGAAGAAGATCCTAATTTAAAAGATTGTTCAATTGATGAAGAATATAAAGAAAAAGGAAATCAAAAAGAAAATGATATTAATGATAATTTTAATAATGATGATTTAAATAATAGTAATGATTCATATGATATAAGTGAAGATGATGATGATGATAAAGAAAATTTATCATTTGATAATGAAAATAGTGAATTAGATGAAGAAGATGAAATATCTAAAGAAATTTTAGGAAAAAAAACTAAAAGAAATGATAATATTTCATTAACAAAAGAAAAAATGACTGAATCTTTAGATAATATGCTTTCAAAATATAAAAAAATGACTTTTGAAAAAATTGCTAAAGAAATGGAAAAGGAATTTACAAAAGAAGATATAGAAGAAGATTTACAAGATATTCTTGATAAAAATACAAAAATGATGGGTCAAGATGGAGAAACTTATTATTTCAAAAATTAAAATTATTAAATAATATTTAATTAATACATTATGAAAAATAAATAAATGTAATTTTAAATAAAAAAATCATCTTTCAAATAAAAAAAAATGCAAAAAAGTAAACTTTTCAGAGAAGGTTTTATAGAAGATGTATATATAATAGAGCAAGATACAATATTAGGAGAAGGTGCATCAGCAATAGTAAGAAAAGGAATAAAAAGAGATTCAGGTGAAACATATGCAATAAAAATAATAGATAAATCCCAAATGGGAGAAAATGAATTAGAATCATTATATAATGAATTAAAAATAATGTCAATAATTGATCATCCAAATATAGTAAGAGTATATGAATATTATGAATGTCATGGTGTAGTTTTTATAGTAATGGAATTAATGAGTGGTGGTGAATTATTTGATAAAATAGTAGAATATGAACATTATACTGAAAAACAAGCAGCAGAAACATTTAGACCTATTGTTGATGCTGTGAGATATTGTCATAAATTAGGTATTGTACATAGAGATCTTAAACCAGAGAATTTATTATATTCATCAAATGAAGAAAATGCAATGATTAAAGTTAGTGATTTTGGTTTTGCTAAATTTTTAATTCCAAAATCAAAGGAACAATTATTTACTGCTTGTGGTACACCATCATATGTTGCTCCTGAAATTATTGAAAGTAAAGGTTATGATGCTAAAGTTGATTGTTGGTCTCTTGGTGTTATTTTATATGTTATGTTATGTGGTTTTCCTCCGTTTTATGCAGATGATAATAATACTCTTTTTAATATGATTAAAACTGCTGATTTTGAATTTCATAGTCCTTATTGGGATAATGTTAGTGAAAATGCTAAAGATTTAATTAAAAAATTATTAGTTGTTGAACCTGAAAAGAGGTTGAATACTGAAGAAATTTTAAAACATCCTTGGCTTACTCAAACTGAGCATTCAAATGAAAATTTATCTTTTAAAGAAGATTATATTGAATATAAAAAACAATCTAAATTAAAAAGTGCAATTATGGCAAGTTTAATTGTTAATTTATGGAAAAGAATTACTTTTAATAAATAATCTTAATGAATATTGAATAATATTATAATAAACTTTTTAATTTAATAAAAATGAGTTTTTATTTATAAAAATATTTCTTTAATATAAAAAATTAAGAGATTATTTTATAAAATTTTATTTAATTTGTTAAATTAATAATTTTATAATAATAATATGGATTATAATCCATTTGAAATTTCAGTTACAATTACTTTAAAAGACCAATTACAAAAATTAAAAGAAGGAGAAATGAATATATTTAATAGAATAGATGTATATGGTTTAGAACCATGTGATGTTAAAGATTATATTGGAGTACTTTCATCAAGTCTTCAACTTGAAGGAAGAGTAAATATTGGTTTTTCAAGACCATCTGATGATCCTGAAGTAAAGTATCTTGTTGAAAATTATAAATCTTTTAACTTTGAAAAAGCTGAAATTAGAGGTGTAGGTTCACAATGTGCTGTAATTTTCCATAAAAGTAAAACTAAATTTTAAAATATTAAAAAAAAATATTGTTACATTTTTAAATATAAAATTTGGTTTTTTTAATTTAAAAAAAATAAAATTTTTTTCAATCAAAAAACAAAAAAAAAATAAACAAAAAAAAAAAAAACCCAACAAAAAAAAAAAAAAGGAACATAACAACCATAAACAAAAAGAATATGATGTAGATGAAATAATATTTAAACTTCTTCAAGCAAAAAATTATAAACCAAATCAAGAAGTAGATTTATCAGAAGCAGAAATTCGTTGGTTAATTTTAAAAGCAAAATCAATATTTATGGATCAACCTGTTTTTATAGAATTAGATTCTCCAATAAATATATGTGGTGACGTTCATGGTCAATTTTATGATCTTCTTCGTTTATTTAATTATGGTGGTGAACCACCAAAAGGAAATTATCTTTTTTTAGGAGATTATGTTGATAGAGGAAAAAATTCAATAGAAACAATTTCTCTTCTTTTTGCATATAAAATAAAATATAATGAAAATTTTTTTATGTTAAGAGGTAATCATGAAAGTGAAAATATAAATAAAATTTATGGTTTTTTTGATGAATGTAAAAGAAGATATTCAGTTAAATTATGGAAATTATTTAGTGATTGTTTTAATTCATTACCAATTGCAGCAATGATTGATGATAAAATATTATGTATGCATGGTGGTTTATCACCAGATTTAATATCATTAGAACAATTAAAAAAAATTGTAAGACCAACTGAAATACCTGATGATGGTTTATTATGTGATTTATTATGGTCTGATCCTGATAAAAATGCAAATGGTTGGGGTGAAAATGAAAGAGGAGTTTCAGTCACTTTTTCAGTTCAAATTGTTGAAGCATTTTTAGATAAACATGATTTAGATTTAATTTGTAGAGCACATCAAGTTGTTGAAAATGGTTATGAATTTTTTGCTAATAGACAATTAGTTACTATATTTAGTGCACCTAATTATTGTGGAGAATTTGATAATGCTGGTGCTATGATGATGATTGAAGAAGGTTTAATTTGTTCTTTTAAAATTTTGAAACCTATTACTAAAAGTAAAGGATTAGGAAATAATAGACCTATGACACCACCTAAGAAAAGAAAGGATATTAATAAAATATAATTTTTTGTTATTCTATTTTATGTTCTTTAGGTATTTTTTTTATTTATTTTCTTTAAATCGTTTAATTATTATTATTATTAAATGACGTAATATTTTTGATAAATATAATGTTATTATCATTTAAAAATTAAGAAGAAGATTTTTATAAAATTTTTTATTTTTTTATATTTTTATTTATAAATATTTATTTTATTTAAAAATAAAAATTTTTCTTTTTTTATAATAGTTATTCATCAAATAAATTAATTGTTGCTGATGGGATTTCTGTTATTTGATTAATTGAAGATGTTGTTACACATGTTGAAATATTATTAAAACTATTTATTTTAGTATGATTATTCTTTTTTATTTTTTTATTTTTATCTTTTTTCTGCTCAAGAAAGCTTTTATAGTTTCCAACCTGATTTTGACTTGTATTTAAACTTAATGTTCTTTGTTTAATTAAATTTTCATTTCTCATATTTTTATTTTTATTGTTATTCTTATAATTTTGAACAAATGAATTTCTGTATTTTTTGTCTCTTTTTAATTTTATTTCATTTTTATTATTTAAATTTAAATTATTCTTTGAATTTGATATAAATGTTCTTCTTAAAGAATTTTTTATTAGTATTGGATTATCATCTTTCTTTTTTATTTTATTTAAACATATAGGAAATTTTTTGATATTTGATACCTTTATATTATTTCTATTTTCTGTTAAACTTTTATTTAAATTTTTATTCAATTCATATTTCTGTTTTTCAGGCGTTTTATTAATATTTTTATTCGCCATTTTTTGTTTAAGACGAAGAAGAGTTTGTATAAAATCAATTTTTTCATTTTTTAATCTATCATAAATTTCTTTATTCATTCCATTTGGATTATAATTTTCTTTATTTTCTATTTTGTCATCATAAAAATTCTGTTTATAACTTTTTGATTCTTTTAAATTTCCTTCATTTGTTAAAAATTCGTCATTAATAATAAATGATTTACAATTGTTTCTTGTTAATGGATAATTTAATTGAAAATTATATCCAGGATTCACAAAGGATGAATTAAAGCTTAATGAATTTATATTTAACAATCTCATAATATTATTTATTTTTTATTTTGAATTTATATATATAACACACCGACCAGAAAATAATTCTTATTTAAATAATATTTATATAATAAAATAATTATACTATTTATATTTTTCATTTTTTATAATTAACAAATCAAGGTATAAAATCCAACGTAAAAAAATATAAAAGAGTTTTAAATAATTTAAAATGAGATATTAATAATTTTAACATAAGATGAAAAATAAATTCAATTTTACATTTTTCAAAATTATTCATGTATTAATCAATAATTAAATTGATTTTAACACATGATAAAAAATTATATAATTGATGAATAAACAATGGAAATTGTTTTTTAATTTTATAAAAAATTTATTAATAAATATATTTGGAGTAATAATATCAATATAATTATAATAGATATGAAAACTATACAGATAGATTTTAAAGTAATAAATTTTTTACAATTTTTTTTGAAAGTATTTTGTGAAGTTTTTTCCTTTTTTTTGTTATTTATTTTATTTATAAGATGTAAATCATTTTTCTTTTTATTTTTATTACGCATTTCTTTAATTAAAATATTATTATTACTTATATCACTTTTAATCATGGAAATAATACTAAGTTTATCTTCATTATTAATAATATCCCTTTTCTTTTTTTTATCATCATTATTGTTTTTAATTTGATTATTTTCATTATTTGGTAAAATTTCATTTTCTTTTAAATTAGTATTTAAATTATTTGTAATTTCAACATTTATTATTGAATCAAAATTGATAGATTTTTCTACTATTGTAGATTTATATGTATCATTATTTGAATTGAATGAATTTTTAATATCACTTATGGAAAATTGTTCAAATTTTATTTTATTCAATAAATCAATATTTAAAACATTTTCTCTTTCATAATTTAAATTATCATCAGTAGCACTTGTGCCAAATTTAGAATTTATTCTATCATAAATTATATTAATATCTTCTTCTAATTTTTGCTCTTTATTATTTTTAATTGATTTTTTTTCATTCATTTTATTTTATTATTAAAAAAAATGAAGTAAATAAAAAATTCTTTAATTTATCTAATAAAAATAAAATTTATAAAAATTCAGTTAATATTATTCATGTTATTAAAAAATATATATACTTTCTTAAAATATGATAAAAATTAATATTAAAAATGAATTTAAATACTTTTATTATTTTTTATTATTTGTTTTAATAATTTTTCTATCAATTAAAAAATTATTATTATTAGAATTATAATTTTCAGATGCAAGAGAAATTTTTACAATACTAGAACTTTTATTATCATTAATAATATTATTTCTAGTTATTTGTGGTGATCTACTTATCAAATTTTTATCTAGACTTATTTTTTTTCCAGTTTGAGAATAATTTTTTTTCAAAGATTTAAAAGGATTTTGAATATGAAAACTTTCAATATCAGAAACTGTTTTTAAATGTTTAATTTTTTGTCCATTACTATTTAAAACTCCTTTTGAAGAATATGAATTTAGTATTTTTGAATGACTATTATTATTATATTCATAATATTTTCTATTATTTTTATTAGTATCATCAAATGAATTTATTATAGTATCATCATTTATATTATTTGATTTAACTGAATTACATCTTTCACTTCTTATTAAAAATGGTTCAATATAATTTCCTTTTTTTAAACTATTTAAATTTGAATTATTTTGATTTGTTTCTTGCTCAAATTTAACAAATGTATTTTTTTTATTTAATTTTTTTTCACCATATGATGAAATTATACAATCATTTGAATTTATATTATTTTTTTTTTTTTTATTTAAATTATTATTATTCATATTAAAAGAATTTAAATTGGTTTTTGAATTAGATAAATATGATATTGATTGTTTGTTATTTGAACTTTTTGGTGGTAAAAATTTCTTTTTATTTTTTTCTACTTTGATTTTATTTTCTGGTTTTTTAAAAATTATTCTTTTACATTCAATTTTTGGCTCTGGTGAAAAATTTGTTAATAACATTGTTGAGTCTAAATCACTTACTAATGTAGAGTCGATTGCAGAAAATATTTGAGTTGAATTTGATAAATCATTACCACTTACATTTAAGTCTTGTAATAATTGAGTATTTAAATTATTTTTGATTGGATTATGCTCAAGTATTAACATTAATTTTTTTAATGACTTATTTGCTATTTTTTCAACTGATTCATATTTCTCTTTTAATGCAATTAATTCCAAATTTTGTTTCATTATTTTTGATAAAAGTTTATCAATAATAATATCTCTTATTTCATTATGAATTGTTTTTTTTATTAATGAAAAGTCTTTTGAATTGAAATCATTCTTTTCATTCATAAAAGTAAAATATATTAAAAAATAAATTAAAATAAGAATTTATTATGAAAAATATTTAAAATTTCATACAAAAAAAATTATTTTTAATTTTATTTTTAATAAAAAAACAAAATAAATATTTTTAGTATTTACAAAATAAATATAATATAATTTAACTTTTATCTCAATTATAAAATATAATTTATAATAATTGTTATACATATTAATGCAATAAAAAAATTGAATTTAAAATATAAAACTATATAAAATTCATCAAAATTTAAAACTTTAATATGAAAAAAAAAATTATATATTTAAAAATTATTGATAAAATAAAATGGGAATTGAAGGTTCATGTTGTCAAGGTAATAAAAATATTTTAATAAGAATATAGCTGATGGAAAAAAAATAGGAGAAATCCAAGTAGAAAATAATAAAATAGAAGTTAAAAAAGATCATGAAATTTTAACAATGGAAAATACAGCAAATAATACAACAGAGCAAAAACAAGTAAAACCAATATCAAAATCAAATAATACATCTAATAATAATAAAGGAGTAGAAGTAAGAACAATAAATATGCAAAAACAAATAAAAGTAAATAAAAGTGGTGAATTTATATTAAATCATTTATATAAGCATAAAAAATCAATAAATCAAATTAGAAAAGAAGAAGTTTCAAAAGTTACTGAAGAACCATCTACAAATAAAATAGAACAAGGTGATATAAATATTGGAGAAGAAGAATTAATTAATAAATTTAATCATGTAATGACAGAAGAAGAAAATAAATCAATTAGAAAATCTTTAAGTAATCATTTTGTTTTTAAAGATATTACTGAAGATGTACTTAATTTAGTTATGAATGAATTAATATATTGTCCTTTTTCAAAAGGAACTATTGTTTATCAAGAAGGTGATGAAGGTAATTTTTTTTATATTATTGCATCTGGAAGTGTTGAAGCAACTGAAAAAGGGAAATTCAAAAAGAAATATGGTCTTTGGGAATGTTTTGGTGAATTAAGTTTAATTACACAAAATAAAAGAGAAGAGACTATTAAATGTCTTGAAGATGTTACTGTTTTTACAATTGATGGTGTTTCCTTTAGAGATATTCAAAAAAGAATTAATGAAAAAATATTAAAAGAAAGATTTAATTTTTTGAATACTATTTCTATTTTTGAATCTCTTGATAATATTAGTAAATATAATGTGGCTCAGAAAATAAAATTAAAAGAATTTGAAGAAAATACTCAAATAATTAATAGAGGTGATGTTGGAGATAATTTATATATAATTAAAGATGGTTTAGTTTCTTGTAGAATTGGAATTAAAGAAGTTAGAAAATTAGGACATAATGATTATTTTGGACAAAATGCAATTTTAATTGATGTTAAAAGAGGTTTAGATATTGTTGCTATTCAAAAGACTTTATGTTATGAATTATCAAGAAATGATTTAAAAGAAGCTTTAGGTAAAGATTATATTGATGTAATATTATTTTGTTTTTTCAGAAATTGTGTTGAACAAAGTGATTACTTAAAAATAATATTTAATGAATCAAAATTACAAGAATTATTCAAAACATTTAAAATAAGAATATATTCAAAAGATGAGAAAATATATCAACCAACTAGTCAAGATAAATTAAAAGCAGATAATAAAAGAATGATTGCAGTTATTGAAGGTTCTTTATATAAAGAAAGTAATGATCAATTAATAGCAGAAAAAGGGAAAATCATTGGAGAAGAAATACTTAAAGATTACAATAATACTTTACCAGATGATTTAATAGCACATCCAGATTGCATTTCATTTGAAGCTCCAATTTTAGCTTTAGCTAAAGTAATGAAAATTGATTTAAATCAAGAAAAACCATTAAATTTATTAAATAGAATAGGAAAATTAAAAAAATTATCTTTATTTAAAAATCTTTCAGAAAAAACTTTAGAATTAATAGCATCTAAATTAAAAAAAATAAAATATGAAGAAAATCAAATTATAGTTACTGAAGATACAATAGGTGATACATTGTATTTAATTTCTAAAGGAAGAGTTAGAATAACAAAAAATGGTGTTTATATTAGAGATTTAGAAAGTGGAAATTGTTTTGGTGAAAATGTACTTTTATTATCTAATGTAAAAAGAACTGCAACAGTAACTGCAATTGATAAAGTAGTATGTTATGTTTTATCAAAAAGTGATTTTGAAATTATTTTAGATGATAAAAATATGAAGGAACATTTATTAAAAAAATTTGCTTTACAAGATACTTCTATTACACTTCAAGACTTGAATTATATTAAATTTTTAGGTAAAGGTAAATTTGGTTCTGTATCTTTAGTACATAATAAAAAAAATATATATGCAATTAAGGCAATTTCAAGAAAGAGTGTTGATAGACAAAAAATATTAGCGAAATATTTTGTAAATGAAAGAAGAGTAATGTTATCTTTAGATCATCCATTTATAATAAAAATGGTAAAAAGTATGAAAAATAATGTATTTTGTTTTTTATTAATTGAATATGTACAAGGGAAAAATTTAGATGAATATTTATCAACAAGAGCAGTAAAAAGAAATATATATGAAACACAATTTTATATAAGTTCAATGTTATTAATGTTAGAATATTTACAGAAAAAATATATAGCTCATAGAGATATAAAACCAGCAAATATAATGATAGATACAAATGGTTATTTAAAAATGATTGATTTTGGTACTGCAAAAGTTTTAACTGATTATACTTCAACTGTTATTGGTACTCCTCATTATATTGCACCTGAAATATTACAAGGAAAAGGTTATTCTTTATCTTGTGATTTTTGGTCTGTTGGTATTTGTATGTATGAAATTTTTTATGGTTCTTATCCTTTTGGAAATTATGCTAATGAAGTTATTGAAATTTATAAAGAAGTTTTACATAAAGATTGTTTTTTTCCTTCTGATAATGTTAAATTTAATAATGTAAATCAGTTTATTAATGATTTATTAACTAAAAAAGTCAATCAAAGAATTTGTAATGTAAGTGTATTAAAAGGAAAACCATTTTTTTCTGATTTTGATTTTGAAAAATTAAAAGATTTTAAATTAAATCCTCCATATTTACCACATACAACTGATTTAAGTGAATATTTAAAAGAAACAAATCCATATGAAGATATGGTATCTGAAGATAATTATGTTGGAAACAGTAAAAAAGATAATGATGATTATATTCCTGCTGGTTATAATAGAAATTGGGCTGATGAATTTTAATTATTTTTTTATTATGTTTATTTTTTTTTTATATTTTCCCAGTTCTCTATTTTTCCTTTTTAGTTAAAATTTAGTAATTATAAGTAAATAATGTATATATATTATTATTTTATTTTTATATAAAGGTTTTTAAACATTTTTTTATCATAAAATAAAAAATATAAAAAATTTAATTTATAAGTTTTCTTCTCTTATTTTTTTCCCATAATATTGAAGGGATTCATAAAATCCTTTATTAATATTTTTTATAATCTCTTTTATATTATTTGGGATTTTTCTAATAGCTTCAGATATAGTA
>JAEEGK010006329.1_pt1 | contig 28504 bp, 35 predicted proteins | sample 8958771 | NCBI WGS metagenome assembly JAEEGK01 (sample SAMN16246547, study PRJNA631951) | gut metagenome | biome: gut microbiome; feature: rumen; material: SC-attached | host: Bos | place: Iran: Karaj | collected 2018-10 | reverse complement strand
AGGAAAGATCCCTCCTCGCCCGTCATGGCACCCGCCACCGTCTTCCCGGCCGACTCCAGCACCACGGCCGCATAAATCACCGGTCCCCCATCGACTTCCACCACGCGTCCTTTCACCCCGTTCTGGGAAAAGACGACCAGCGCCTGGGCAAGAAGTATCAGAGAGATGAGTATCCTACGCATAGGGTTCCAAAGCAACCGCATATGATGTTATCCATCGAGTTCATTCAATCAGAAACAAACTTACGGATTCTACGGCACAATAGCAAACCCGGCGAGAGACTGTGTTTCAAATAATCTTAGAGCCAGGCTTCTTTAGTTAATCTATCATCTGCCTGAATACCAAGCAGATACACATCTGTAAAATCGTCAAAATTGGTTCGATAATTGTTAACGATCACGTACAAGACTATTTAACTAATTGATTTTCAGAGATTTAGATTTCTGAGAAAAGTCAATTTCTGTGAGAATTCCGATGAAAACCCCGGCAATCTTCCAAAACTGTCGGGGTTATGCTTTATCGCAGGAAGCTGAAGTAGGCCAGGATTGCTTGAGCAAGGAGGATGGCAGGAATGCCAAGGTTGAACTTACTTTTCTGCGTTTTATGGCGAAAAAGGTACATGCCCATGAGCGCACCGACACTGCCGCCTATGATGGACATCCAGATGAGGGTTGCCTCCGGTATGCGCCACTTTCCTCTTTGGGCCTTCCATTTGTCAATCCCGAAAATCAGGAAGGTCAGGCTATTGATGATGATGAGATATAATAAAAATGTACGCATGGTCATCCTTCTTGTTGCTCCGACAAAAGGGAATTTACATGTCTTTTTATGGAAGGAGGTCGGACAGAATGGAGTCGAGGTCCGGATGGCCTTCGTGGACTAGGATTTCCCCGGTTTGGCAGTCAATCAGAAAGACTGTCGGGATAAACTCGATACCATAATCCTTATAGACTTTGCCGCCGCTGGCCAACACATTGATCCAGGTCATTTCATTCTTCTCCACATAAGATTTCCATTCCTTGGCTTTGGAGTCCTGGGAAATACTGTATATCTCCAGTCCCCTGCTATGATATTTTGCATAAACCTCCTTCAGCGTAGGGATGAATTCCACGCAAGGCATGCACCAGGTTGCCCAGAAATCCAGGATGACATAGCGGTTTGCCGGATTGGCAACGACTGAACTCAGACTGACACGTTTGTCATCCACATCCGGATACTCCATATCGATGTAACGCTGACCAACGAGATTGACCTGCTCTTCGAGGGCCTTATTCCTGCGTTCGGCCGCTTCCGCCCTGCGGACCAGTTTTTTTTTCAAGGTCGAGATATACCGCTTATAGGTCTTGGCATGGTCCGGGGACAAACGGTCAATGATTTCCGATGCCCGGGCGAGATCGTCCGGGTAATCGTCAGCATGTACCAAAGCCAGGAGATTCATTCGTTCATCACCGATCGCCTCTTCCCAAAGAGCTTCCCTGGCGTCAGGATCCGCCGCCAGAATCCTATGGTAAGCATCGTTCAGGGCCGTTCCTGTCGCCCCCGTGCCCATATCACGCTCATCTTCGGCATGGACATCGACGATGATGGTGCCGGCCTCCAGGAAGAAATCTTTCAGCTGGCCCCCGTCATACGGATTGGCAAATACATCGTCGGGATTCTTGGCATACAGATACACATGGGTCGGAGCCGCGATCCGGGAATGAAATTCGAAGGTCCCATTCTCGACCGTAGTAGTAGAAATGGCCTTCCATTTGTTCCACTCGTCCTGCAAAACGAGTTCAGCCCCGTCCTTGACACCTTGGACGGTGCCCTTCACGGTACAGTATTCGGGCTGGGGCTGGCAACCGACGATGCCAATAGCCAGGGTGAACAGGATTGAAAAGATGTGACTGTTCTTCATTGAACTCTGATTTTTTTAACAAACATACGAATTCTACGACACTATATCAAACCCGGCGGCAGACGATGTATTCGAGAAATCTTAGAGTCCGACTTCTTTACACTACCAATTATCTACCCGTACGAAACCCTGCCCAGCCTCGCTGGCCGGGCGGTTTCGTACACGGGCGGGGGGACTCCGTCAGTCATTTTCGGCCATTTTTGCTTGCATCGGTCCATGTCTTGGACCTATACAAGCACTCTGATTCCGCATGGATTGTTTGAAAAGTCGATTTCTGTGAGAATTACGAAGCAAAACCCCGGCAATCATCCAAGACTGTCGGGGTTGCGTAATGGCGATGAATCCGAATTCAGTTATCAGAGATTACCTTCCTGAACACAAACATTTCATCATCCATACTCCAGTTTCCTTCTTCTGATTCCGGAATCTCCGGCCCTTTCTGGTGCTCGTTCCAAAACTCTACAATATGGAATCCGCAGCGATTCACATAAAAGTGGATGTTCCGCTTCTCGAAGTAAGGTGTGATGGTTTCCCAGACCTTGACCTCCGGATGCATCGCTTCGACCGCCTTCCAGGCGGCCTGGCCGATGCCCTTGCTGTGGATCTTCGGCAGTACGAAAAGCAGTTCCAGCTCACCCTTGGCCGCATCTTTGTCTATGCGTAGGACCACACCGCCGACCTTCTTCCCATCAAGTACGATCCGGTACGCCTCGGCATTTTCTCCGTCGATGGAATCCTCAATGGTCTTGCGGGAAATGACCTCTTCTCCTTCTTCGCAACGCTCATCCCGCATCCCGAACTCCTGCTGGGCGCCATATTTGAACGCCCACTGGTTGTCAAGGATGAACTGCTCCCTGTCTTCGGGCAGCAGGGAAAGAAGTGTGACGTCAGGTAGTTTCATAGACACCGATAAATTCGAATTTACTTGTTCTTTCCTTTCTTGTTTTTTCGGACTTCAGAATACATGTAGAATATTTGAATAAGCTGAAATATGAATGCTGCCAAAGCAGCAAGCCGGAGAAATCTATTGTCATGTGTGTTGACACTGACAAAAAGAATTGCGAACGCTATCGCCAGAACGATAGAGAGAATCAACAATACAATAGAACGTTTCAGCTTGTCCATACAAATTCAAATTTACTTGTCCGACAATTTCTTAAGATTTAAACAGTATAGAGCAATGATAGCACAAATGGCCAAGCCATCTAGAACAATGACAGCGGTTTTGGGCAAAGAGATGACATGAAAAGCATTTATCAATCCAAGAATAGCCCAAAGCAAGACGAATGCTGAACAAATGTTCAACATGATCTTCATTCTCTTTTTCTTTTCCATAACAAATCAAATTCCTGATTTATCTAAACAAACATACGGATTCTACGGAACCATATCAAACGAAGAGACAGACTGTGTGTTCGCTTCGATTCCCGGTCACTTGACCGAATAACCGGCAGCCCGGAGCAGTCCGACAGCCCGTTCAAAGCATTCGGATCGCGTCAGGATGTAGTCCGTGTTGAAAGTCGAAATGGCAAAGATGCCAACTCCTCCGTCTGCAAGGACTTTCGAGATATGCGCAAGGATGCCGGTGAGCGAAAACTCCAGTGTCCCTTCGAAACGAAGGGCTCGCCATCCATCCTCCCGGGCCACGGCGTTTTCAGGCACGGAACGGATCGGGCAGACCAATGATTTCTCATCCTCTGTCGATCCGATAAAAACATAAGGAGCGGTAAAATCCACCTTTTCGTAATCCGCGATCTGGCAGACGCAGAACTCTTCATCGATGATCTTCAGTGTCTTCATATCACTTCCATGTAGAAACTCGCCGGTCGGAAACCGTCGTTACAACTGATCATGGCGCTCAGGGGATTCTTCATCCATCCGTCAAAGAAGTTTCCCTCACCACGGGCCAGCGCCTCGACGAATTCCTTCATGGAGCCCCAGGCCGACGGGCACATCCCTTCCGGACATTTTCCATCGACGGAAATCCACTCCTGCCCCTCCAGCACATCGCAAGTGTGCTCGATCGGGTTCTCATATTTCGCCATCAAATCCGGATACGAAGCCTTTCGGATGGCTGTGATTCTGATTTTCATTTGATTAAAAACAGTTCTGTGTCTTCGATTAATACCGATTCCCTATGGCAGCATCTCGCACAGCGCATCCTCTCTGAAGACCTTGGGGGCCGCCTTCCCCGCCAGTACCAGCACCTTCTTCCCGTTTCGGTAGATGTGAAGCTGTCGTGAACGGACTACAGCTGTCAGTTCCGGATCCTCCTGCATGGTCGCCCAAAGATCATGATAGACTCCGTCATCTTCAAAGAGTTTTTTCTGAAGATGAGAACACATATTTGAAGTGTCAATCGATTCTAAACGCATTCTATTGCTGAATCAGCATTTACTGGTTTATCTTTCTGATCAGGGAGAGATCTCCGCCGGACAGTGCCTCGAAGTTGGATTCAATCTTTTCGATATCCCAGTCCCTCAACTTGTCACCGATGAAGTCATAGAAATGAGTGACGTGTTTCTCGAACTGGTCTGCACCTTCCGAGTCATCGTAATAGGTGTAATCCCCGATGATGATCCGAGGATTCTTCACCACATTCTTGATGAAGCAGAGGCTCGGAATCTTCGGATTCGGAAAGACTGCGTTCGGATCGGGTCTGTCGGTTATCTTGTCCATATTGACAAAGTTAACAACTATCGGCCAATTTCTCAAGGCGCCGATTATCTCCCCGGGTACTCTGATTCTGCTTGGATTGTTTGATGACTGCCGAGGTTTGTGTAATGGCGATAATGTCCCTATTTACTTGCCAATCACCTTCAGGAAGCGCCTATCGTTCATCTGCTCGTTCGTGACGTATTTGCCGTCACCTAGCACTCGCCCCTCCTGAATGGCCGCAAAGGTCGCAACAGCGGACACGACGGCGACGGGAATCACGGTCCGGAATAAAGTCGGAACGACCAGGAAAAGCAGGAAGCCGGTCAGCTTGTTGGCTACGGTATGAGGGAAACAGAACCGTTTGAAGACAGCCCAGGCTGATACCTGATTGAAAATCTTGATAACGACGATGATTCCGGCCCAGATCCAAAGCCACGAGGGAATCGACAGGAGCGGCAGCAGCCGGATGGCGCAGCAGACCACGAATGACAGATCGGCCACGCTGTCCAGGATGGCCCCGGCCTTGGTTTCCGCATGGAACTTCCTGGCCAACCAACCATCGGCCATGTCACTGATGCCGCAGAGGGCATAGATTGCCCAGAAGGCCGCCCCGGCTGGCTTGCAGAACAACAAACCCACGGAGCCGATAATCCTCAGCGCCGATAGGATATTCGGTCCATGTTTCCGGAAGGCAATCTGTCGGTTCATGCTGTCTTAATGGGATGCCGGATAACCGTCTTCCAATTCTCCGGCGCGACCTTGCGGGCGTCGGAGAGATAGATCTCATGGTGCAGGCGCGTTGCCGAGAGATCATTCATATAGCCATTCTCCGCCAGGTACTGGTCCATCAGCGCAACTGATGCGGGCTCGTCATCGTAAGGGCCGATATGCATGATCTGCACGCAGAGACCTTCGTCAACCGTCAGGAACTCCGCCTTGGAACAATCTACCTTTTTCTTTTTGGACGCAGTCTGCACCGCCCAGTCGAAATCGGCCTTGGTGATGAAGTCCGGCAGACGGATGACGGAAATCCAGCAGAAGGTCGATTTGTCGCTGTAATCGATGCCGTCAATGCCCTCCTGCCACCAGAAACCTTCCAGCGGTGGCACCACATAGTCGTAAAAGCCTTCGATACGATGGTCGGTCTTATAACTCATCTTCAGGGTATAGGCAACGGCATACAGGATGCCGATGGCCCGCTGATAAGCACCACCCTCATCATTGGGATTGCCCTTACCTCGCACCGCAATGTAGTTCGCCTTTGGCACAGTCACTATTGTGGGTTTTGCCGGCGGCAGGTAAAACTCCTTGTATTCTTTCTTGAAATCAAACGGCATCTTTCTGAATCATTTTCTTTGTAATACAAAGATACGCCCTTGCGGCCATTTCCGCAAGGGCGCGGATGACAGGGACAAACTGCTATGCCTTCTCCACCGGCACCTGGATGATGGTGAGCCACTTATCGGCATCCTCCTGGTTCCAGATGCCGTCGATGTAAACGGCGCGGGGAGCGCCGACAATCTTGTAGCCCTCCTTCTCCAGATAGGCGAAGAGTTCGACATAGCTATCATAGAGTTTCTCATACGGGCCGAAGACCTTCAGACAGGCAGCCTGCGGCACAGCCGGGATGTCTTTGAACTTAATGAGTGCGGAGTCTGTGCCCTTCTTTGTCACCTTTTCGCAGTACTCGATGTCGATGTCCTGCGGCTTGTAGCCGCCGTGCTCGACGGTGTAGCAGTAACCCGGTTCCGGGCATTCGCATCCCAGACGGGCCATCTCCGGACCAATCACCTCATAGCAGAGGCGACCGAGGTCCTCAAAGGAAGGGATGACGGTACGATGGCTGGCCACAGTGATGGCCGGAAGCGATTCAAAGTAGACTTTTTCCATTTTGTGCAACTTCTTTTGGGAAGCCACCACCGCCTTGAGCATTCGTTTCCGCTCCTTGAGCACGGCCAGCTCATCCTCACATTTCCGGATCTTCTCCTCCAGCGATTCCACCGTAGGGAAATGCTGGTCATCATCCCACAGGTTCCGAATCTCCTCCAGCGAATAGCCCATACTCTTGAGCTTGGTGATGCTGAATACCTTCTGCAACTGACCGACAGAATAATAGCGATACCCGGTATCCCGGTCCACGATCTCCGGAGTGAGCAGATCAATCTCCTCGTAATGCCTCAGCGCCCTCACGGTCACTCTGCCCAAGCGGGAAAACTCCCCGATTTTCAACTTGTTTTTACCCATAACAATCCGTGCACTTTTGTTATTCGTCGGCAAAGATAATACATGCCGTAGGGTACGAGTCAAGAAAAAAATGAAAAAGTTTTCGAATAGACCGACATCCTACGATGAATCTAAGCAAGCATATGAATTCTACGGCACAATATCAAACTCAGTGACAACTTGGTTAACGATCACTTACGACCATCCTAAAACTTGCCGATATCGGCAAGTTTTATTATATTTGTATCCAGAACCAAAGGTTTTTTGCCGATATGGATTTCATGACTGTCAGCCAATTTGCCGAGCTTCATGGCCTTCCGGAAAGGACGGTCAGGAATTGGTGCGCGGCCGGGAAGATGCAGGGGGCCGTGCTCGTGGGGAAGACTTGGAGTATCCCTGCCGATGCTCCCCTGCCCCGAAAAGGCAAGGTCAAAGAAACGCCTCTGTTGAAAAGGCTCCGGGAAGAGAAGGATGGGCAAGTTCGCGGAGGAATCTATCATCGTACCCAGATTGACCTGACTTATAATTCCAACCACATCGAGGGGAGCCGGCTGACGCACGAGCAGACGCGTTTCATCTTTGAGACCAATACCATCGGCATTTCGGACGAAAGCGTGAATGTCGACGATATCGTGGAGACGACCAACCACTTCCGATGCATCGACCTGATCATCGACCGGGCCGATGAAAAGCTGTCCGAGAACCTGATTAAGGAATTGCACCGGATCCTGAAATCCGGCACGTCGGACAGTCGGAAAACCTGGTTCCATGTGGGCGATTACAAGAAACTGCCCAATGAGGTGGGAGGGATGGACACCTGCCCACCGGAGGAGGTCCATCGCAGGATAAAGGATTTACTATCCGCCTACCATGCAAAAAAGGAGAAAACGCTGGAAGACATCATCGACTTTCACCAGAAGTTCGAGCGGATCCATCCATTCCAGGACGGAAATGGCCGCGTAGGGCGACTAATCCTGTTCAAAGAATGCCTGGCTAACGGAATCGTCCCGTTCATCATCACGGACAAATTGAAACTGTTCTACTACCGTGGCCTTCGCGAATGGGGCCATATCAACGGCTATCTCACCGACACCTGCCTCACTGCTCAGGACAACTACAAGGCGCTGCTCAACTATTTCAAGATTAAGTACCAATAGCTTGTATATCAATTAGATACATCCTTTCCATATCTTCCGGGAAAGTTAGATATAAGTTAACGACCCCGCACGAAACCCTGCCCGGCCTCTATGGCCGGGCGGTGGATTCTTTACACAAATACCGATTGTTACGTTTCTATCGGTTATTGTTTCGTCTTGCTTGCATGTCCTTCCGCGAATAAGTTTAACTTTGTAATTGCCCTTTCAGGCTGTAGGGTAGGCATTAAAAAACCAGCAATGTCCTATAAATCGATTATTTACAAATCAGTAAGTTCCAAATCTGTAAACCTGTTTCAGTACAAAACATCAATCGCTGGCAGCAGAACTTCTTCTATGAAATCGACCCGGTCAAAAACGGTTGGCTTGAAATAAGAGGAAACTGCAACCACCATGTTGGTATCCGGATTCACGTAAATAACATTTCCGCTATTGCCTACGGCCGCATAAACGCCTTTCCCCGGATGGACAATCCACCATAGATACCCATAAGACATTCCACGGAAGTATTTGCTTTCAACCGTTTGTGGTCTGGTCATCTCCTCGATCCATTGATGCGGAACAATTTGCCTGCCATTCCAAATGCCTTTCTGGAGGCACAACTGACCGATTTTGGCCATATCCGCCGCGCACATACAAAGTCCGTATCCCGGAGTTCCCAGTCCCTGAGGATCAGCGAACCAGACATTCTCCTTAGGTTCTTTGCCGATGGTAAACCGTACATGCTCCTCAGCAGACATGGCATAATAATTCGAATGCACGGCTATTCCGAGCGGGCCAAAGAGGTACTTGTTGGCAAAATCCACGGTCTGCATCCCGGTCGCCTTGAACAGGATGCCGGAAAGGATATGCAGGCAAACCGTCTTGTAGTTGAACTCGCCGGTAATCCCTTTCCTCCCGCCAAGGAAATCCAGTGAGGCTTTCGTCCAATCCATGCTGGAGCAAACCTTGCTCCAAGGATCGCCCTTCCCTTTATACGGGGCACGCATGGTGAGAAGGTGTTTCACCGTTACGCCATAAATGGTCTGCTCTCCACGTTTTACCTGATAATCCGGGAAGTAGGAAAGGACCTTGTCATCCACGCTCCCAATCATTCCCTTTTCGACGGCGATTCCAACAAGCAGCGCCATGATGCTCTTCGTGGCTGACATGATGTGCGTACAGTCAGTCCTCTTATACCCGTTCCATTCGTGAGAATAGAGTTCCTGTCCGTCCTTCAGGACGCAAATCTGACAGATATTTGGCTGATTCCCAGCGATATAGGTTTCGAGATTCCCTGTATCCATGGCTCTATATATGTTTCAATTTTGCCTTAAGCCGCTGGCGGGCCTTGGTGACGGAGGCGGGCGAAATGCCCAGAAGGATGGCTTGTTCGGAGACGGAGAACTGCAAGCGAGAAAGGATGTAGGCGCGGATGTCTCCTTTAGTGAGTCCGGGATACGATACTTGAAGGGATTCAGGAGTAAGATTGAAGGAGTTACGGAGCACGCGTTCCAATTCGGCCCATTCTCCATCCTGGATGTACCGGGGATTGGCGTGAAACTGTTCCAGCAGGTGGTTTTGTCCCGCCAGCGTTTGCATAAGCACATAGGAGTCAACATCGCCACCAGGGCCTGCGCCCGCTTGTGGGACGAACCTCTCCCGCTCGTCGGCTCCGGCGCGGATAACCATCAGGAAGGCCCGGACATTCTTCCCAAGGATTCCGGAAACCTGCGGGATGCTGAGGGGGCATCCGCCCCGTATACTGGCCTGCGCAAGTCCAAGTACGACCAGTACCATCTGATAATACAACATTTCAGCATCATGCCCCCGAAGACCGAAAGAAGCGGTGATGGCGGCAAGGCTCTCCTGCTTGAAGCCTACATATGTATCCACATAGTCTTCAAATGACTCCGTCGGCATATCCGCTTCCATGACAAGCGAGTAAAGCTGAGGCTCGTCCATGGCGAACCACAGGAGGGCCATCCCGAAGCCCTTGAAGGGAGGATTGAGGGAAAACCCGGCACTGACCCTCCTCCGGTACAGGGCCCTGGCCTCCTTTTTGACGGCATCACGAACCCCTTGGATGGATCCGAAAGAAGAAAAGATGGCGTTGGCTCCGCAGCCCAATGCTTCGCAAAGGCTGCGGGCAGTCAGTGCCGGCTGACCGCCTGAACGCACCAGATTCAGGGCAGCAGAAAGGATCCTCTCCTTTGTAACGGTAAGTGGTCTTGCCATAATATATGTTCCGAAACAGTCATTACAAAAATAGAAAAAGCAGCAGCGTTGTCCAAGGGGTATTTGGCGTAAAAGGCTGGATTGTCCACATATTTGTCCATATCGTTTTTTATTTCGGAACGCCGGATGCGCTAACTTTGCAGCAGATAGAATATGGACAAATGATGAAACACTCGCTTTTCTGCCAGAGCTGCGGGATGCCGCTCACCGATGAAATCCTCGGCACGAATGCCGACGGCAGCAAGAATGAAGATTACTGCATATATTGCTACAGGGATGGAAAATTCTTGCAGGACTGCACGATGGAAGAGATGATCGAACATTGTGCGCAGTTTGTCGGTGCAGTAAACGAGGGGTTGGAGAAACCCATCACCAAAGAGGAGTATATCGGCCAGATGAAAACGTATTTCCCACAACTGAAGCGTTGGCGCCATACGTTGAATGTCAGTAACGATGAAGTCATGAGTGTCAACCCTGCTTTGGCAGGCGTTAAAGAACTCATTGCCCAGATGGCCGACAAACAGCCCTTCGCTTACATCTCATCAGTCGACAAGGACGGTTTTCCCTGGACCAAGGCTATGTTGAAGCCACGTAAGCGTGAGGGTATCAAAACCTTCTACTTTACGACCAACACCTTCTCAATACGTGTGGCTCAATACAAGGCTAACCCTAAGGCTTGCATCTATTTTTGCGATGCCAAAGGTTTTAAGGGCATGATGCTCAGAGGTACGATGGAAGTGCTGACCGATGCTGCATCGAAGGAAATGATTTGGCGCAAGGGTGACACACAATACTATCCCGCCGGTGTAACCGATCCAAACTACTGTGTGCTGAAGTTCACAGCGATCGATGGCCGCTTCTACAGCGATTTTTATCCCCGCAGTTTTTTGATTGACGAATGCTAGTCGTCAGAAGTCCTTGGTCCCTTCGCAGAAGGTCCGGAACCGAACCAATCGCAAGTATTGGTTAATCATCAGCGCCCTGGAAGAAAGGTGGTTCCCAACCTCCCGCCCAACAAAAGGGGCGCACTTCGTTACTTCAATCCCTCCGTTTGTTTCTTCAGCGACCGTTCCGCAAGTCGCATTGCGAGGATGGCTACGGGAATGGTCAGGACCAGTACGACTATGAGCACAGGGATGTTTTCGATGACCGGAATCATCAGTTGGTCGTATCCGGCACGCATTTCCTCGACGGCCGCGGCCAGCGAGCCTTCCGTGTCGAACCACCAGTGCGCGGTATAGGCAAAGAAGGAGAAAGCGAAGGGAATGAAGCTCCTGCGGACGCCTTTCAGCGTATCATACTTGCAGAGGTAACGGATGATTTCGGCCAGTGCCGTCAGGATGGCGAAGCCGATGGCGAGCGCCGTGTCCGCCTCGCCCGCGATCAATAACATGACGAAGACAAACCCATTCAGGAGCGTCGCCGCCCCGAAGCCACGGACCGTCGCGCAGGTCAAGAGATAGATGAACGCGGTCAATAGGGGCAGAACCGCCCCGACATACGCATAGCATGCAGGATGAATGAGGCCGGTACACGAGCCCAGAATGTAAGTGAGAAGATAGGCTGCAGCCAGCAGGATAAGCTTGAAAATGGGTTTCATAGTTTTACAGTCTTCGTTTCATGACTGCAAAAATACGGAGCTTTCCCTTTGAACGAAATCCCTATTTATGGCGATTTATCAATCGGAATCCGCCGCCTGCGGAAATGATGATCAAACCTGGGGAAAACCGGCGGAGCGCTATTTCTTGCTGAAAACAAAGTTTCCCGTCGCTTTGCGGCTGGGAATGCGTTTCTAGAAATCAAATCCGACTGACAGGGCGACGGAAAAACCGGTCTTGCTGCACCACTGCGCCCCAAACTTCATCGGGCCGATGATGGTCTTCTGTCCGAACTCGGCACCGAAGGCATAGGCCGAAAGCGGAGACTTGAAGAGGTCAGCCAGTTTGTTCTTATCTTGGAACAGGCCTCCGCGCACCGTGAGGAAGTTCTTGTGGTTGAGACGGAAGCGGACGTCCAGCTGGGCGGTGGCGGCGAAATTGTCGCACACGAAGAATCCTTGGCTGAATCCGAAGAACGGAAGCTGGTTGTCGATATACCGGCTTGCCAGCGTACCACCCGCGGCCAGCGTATGGATGAAATTCATGTGCCCGGGCTGCTCCGTCTGCCAGCCGAAATACACGGAGGGCTGCAGGACGACAATGCGGCCGAGGGGCAGCGCGGCGGACGCATGGGCCATCCCGACGCTGTAGGGAGGAACCTCCCCTTCATAGTGCTCGCCAGCCTCCATCCCCGCATCTTCCAGATAGATGGAGTATCCGTCGAACACATAGCGGGTGTCCAGCTTGAGCCGGTAGCCGCGGGTCGGGAAATAGCTTTCGTTGAACGTGTCATAGCGAAGGGATGCGAAGGTGGAGAACCAGCGGCTCCGAAAATCCCAGCCTTCCCAGTGCATCTCGTTGTCCAGATAGTTCTCATACGGCTCCATCTCGAAGGCGGCGCCGAAACGGACGTTCCCATAGACCATCCGGGCGTCTTCGGCATACAGTTCCAGGCGGGAGTTCACCCCGTTGTAACGGGCCTTTGAGAACACCCGGGTCTGGGCGATGTCGTCGTCCATCCGGTAAGTGAAGTTCCGGTAGGAGTTCTTCCAGGCGACGCCGAGGACGGGCAGTGGCGCGAGCGGCTTGAAAGAGAGGTCCAGGTCCACCTGCGAGACTTGGCCGATCTTGAGTTCCGAGACGAAGCGGAGTCCGGAAAGCCGCCGGGTGCCGATGCCCAGGTGGGCGCCGAGGTAAATCGCTTCGTCCAGGTCCGCGTGCAGGCCGACGCCGGCTTCGTTGGTCTGGCCCTTCTGGCAGTCGAAAATGAGCGTGTAGGGTTCCTCCGCGCCGCTGACCCGGTAGGTGACCGACTCGAAGGCCTTCGTGCCGTACAGGGCGGAGAGGACCTTTTCGATCTCTTCCCGGCCGTACAGGCCGTCCCGTGGCAGCAGGGCGGGGTTGATGATGTAGTCAGATTCCTTTTGGGAGACGCCCTCATACCGGATTTCCCCGACCCGGACCTTATGCTTTGAAAGGTCGATGGCCGGACGGCGTTCCAGTGCTGGAGCCGGTGCCGGCTCGCCCGACTTGACGCCGACACGCTTCGCGATTCTCTCGAAGGCCTCCTTGTTCTCCACCGCCTTGGCATAGCCTTGGGCGATGATGTCATCCACGCTCGCGGAGTCGAAGGACAGCATCGTGTAACCCTTCAGCTCGTGCTGGAGCAGGATGTCCGTATTCTTCCGGTTGGCCTCACAGATATCGACGGACATCAGGGTGATGTTCTGCAGGATGAGGTTTGCGAGGCCGCCGAGGTCGGCCAGGGTGCGGGGTGTGGGCATTTCCGAGCCGATGACGATGTCCGCACCCATCGCCTTCGCGAGGTCCACCGGGAAATTGTTGCGCGTACCGCCGTCCACCAGCACCATCCCTTCGATTCGGACGGGCCGGAAATAGCCGGGAATGGCCATCGTGGACCGCATTGCATCCACAAGGCTGCCCGCAGTCCAGTTCTTCTCGTTCATGCTCAGCATGTCCGTGGCGACGCAGAAGAAAGGAACCGGGAGCTGGTCGAAAGCCACGGAATCCTGGTAGCCGACGGTGACGGAACTGAGGGTGTTCCGGACATTGTATCCGAACAGGAAACCGTCCGGCAGGCCCATGCCGACCTTGGCCATCATTTCCTGGCTCATGTCGCCGGTACGGGTGTCGCTCTGCTCGTAATTCTTGTTGTAGCGGGTCTGCCGGTCGATCCGGGTCCGCATATCCGCATCGTCGTAATGGAACGGGACCGTCAAGGCGAAACGTTCCTTGTTGCGGCGGATCTTGTAGGTCTGGAAACTGTCCGGAATCTTGTCGGACATCATCACGGTCCAGTCGATGGCGCGTACCAGCGAATCCAGGTACTGCGCCCCGAAACCGAGCGAATAAAGGCCCGAGACCAGGCCGCCCATGCTGGTACCGCCCACCATGTCCACCGGGATGCCCATTTCTTCCAGGTACCGCAGGACGCCCAGGTGGGCCATGCCGCGGGCGCCGCCGCCCCCCAGCACGACGGCCACGGTGGGACGGTGACAGGTCTGGCGGATCGAGTCCATTTTCGCCCGTACGCGGACAATCGCGAGCGAATCTTCCTCTGGATTGACACTTGGGGCGATAAACCGATTTTGCGCTGTTCCTATGAAAGCCGGCAGGCACAGACATACAAGAGTCAAAATACGTTTCTCTAGAAGATTCATAGTGTTTCGAGTCAGTGGTGTTTACGGACAAAGATACGAAAAAACACAGATTACTGCGAATAGTTTTTCGCCACCACCGTTTTTATTCCTTCGTGCTTTCTTTTCCTCAGTTTCATGTCTGCAAAAAAACAGCAGGCTGATGGAGCCTGCTATCCTTGATAATGATATGACATTCGGCCAATGCTTCAAATCACTTCAATGTAAAAACTCACCGGTCTGAAGCCGTCGTTACAGCTGATCATGGCACTCATCGGATTCTTCATCCATCCGTCATAGAAGTTTCCCTCACCACGGGCCAATGCCTCGACAAATTCCCGCATGGAGCCCCACGCCGAAGGACACATCCCCTCAGGACATTGGCCGTCCACCGAAATCCACTCCTGCCCCTCCAGCACATCACAAGTGTGTTCGATAGGGTTCTCATATTTCGCCATCAAATCCGGATACGAAGCCTTCCTGGCGGCCGTGATTCTGATTTTCATTTGAATTAAACAGTTCTGTGTCTCCGATGATTCCGTTTTCTCTGGACAAACATACGGATTCTGCGGGACAATTTCAAACTCAGCGGATGACTCCCTTCCACATTTACCAGATGAACGGTATCACTTTGTACTTCACCTTCTGCTTGTACTCCTTGTAACCCGCCAGCCCATCTTCCAGGACCATTTCCTCATTCTTTATCCGCTTGGCGATAAGCGGAATGTAAAGCAACATGATGAGGAAAGAGAAGGGCGAAGCCAGAACCAGCGGCATGGCCAGGAACAGGACGGTCGTAGCCATGTACATCGGATGTCGGACGATTCCATAAAGCCCTGTGTCGATTACCTTCTGGTTTTCCTGGACCTCGATGGTCCGGGACAAGTATGTGTTCTCCCGCAACACCTCGGCGTAGAGGAGGTAGCAGACCAGGAAAAGGCCTGCAGATACCCATACAATCCAGTCTGGCAGCACGCACCAGCCAAAACGCCAGTTGAGACCGGCAACGACGAATGCGACGATGAACAGAAGGCCGCTGAACCTTACTACCGTTTTCTGTTCATTTTCCTCTTCCTTGGCATGAAGCCGCTTACGGAGCAATTCAGGATTCTTCGCCAGCATGACCAGCCCGGCACAGAACATCGGAATAAAGAGAATCCCCATCAGCAACCATCCTTGCCAATAGTGCAAGGACCCGGCAGACAGGAAAAGCAGCAAGCCGATGACAGCTACACCAAGCAGAAACTTTGTGAGCGATTGTGTGAGCAATCTTTTATCCATAGCCGACGAGTTCCGTTTTTTCTAATTTTTAAAGGTAATGTTTTTCGGCCACATTGGCAGCTAACGACTCCGTTTTTATTCGAAAAATGAGTAAATTTGAGCCATGGAATACCTGTCAAAGCAACGATACGACGAGATTGCAACCGAGTTGAAGCACCTTATCAATGTGGTCTACCCCAAGGTGAAGGAAGACCTCGCCGAGACTCGCGCCCAGGGGGATCTGAGCGAGAATGCGGGATACCGTGAAGCAAGGCGCATCCAGGCGAAGACTATCAGCCGTATCCGTTTCCTGCAGAAGGTCCTGGAGCATTCCCGCGTGGTTGACCCCGACGCCCTCCCCAAAGACAGGGTTTGCCTTTTGAGCCGGGTCGAATTCACGAACCTCTCGACCAATACCCGCATGACATTCGAGATAGTCAGCCCTCACGAGATGGACCTCGAGGCTGGCAAGATTTCGCTGAAATCCCCGATCGGCGCCGCCTTGATGGGCAAGAAGGTCGGCGAGATCGCCGAGGCTCAGGTCCCATCCGGAACCGTACGCCTGAGAATCGAAAGCATCACGCTCGACTGAGCGTGATGCGGTTTCCTTTAGGGAATGGCTTCCAGAAGCTGGTCGCAGATGGCTTTCATGCCGCTGATGGACGGGTGCCCGTTTTGCTTGTCAATATCGTGAAGTTCAATGAGTTGAACACCATAATGCCGGCATACGGAACGCATGGACTCATTGACCTCCTCCTGCAGTTCGGAGTTCAAGATGGAATAGACCTTCGCTTTCGGATATCGTCTCTGCAACATGTCCAGCAGGCAGGCAAGGGCCGGACGGAAACTCTTGCAATCGTCTTTCGTCCAGTCGGAATACTGGTACTCGCCGAGGGGAGCGCGAGCCCAGGCGTCGTTGGTCCCGCCGAAAAGGAAGATGATATCGGGGTCTCCCAGCATATCCACGCGGGAAATGAAGTACGAGTTGAACACATCCCTGTGAAAGTATCCCGTACCGCAGATGGTCGTACCACCCCAGGAATTGTTCTTCTCCAACTGATAGCCCTTTGCCTGGATATACAGGCTCCACCAGGTCTGCTCCACCTCCTTGACGTCATTGTTGGCATCCGGGTAGAAGGGAGCGTAACCTTCGGGGTTGTAGCCTTTGAATGTCGAATAGGAGTCTCCCAGGACAGAGACCTTCTTGGTCTGTGCCGATGCCGCCATCGCGGCAAGGATCAGCAGCGTCAAAAAGAAGAATGCTCTTTTCATCGAAAAAACGTTTTATCAATCAAATATACGAATTCAACGCTTCATTACCAAACCCGGTCGTTCCCCGGCAATCACCCCAGACTGTCGGAGCCCATCCGGATGGTGGAAAGAATTATGGAAGGATATCGGAGAGGATGGCTTCGAAATCCGGCTGCCCGGTGCGGAGCAGGATTTCCCCGGTCTTGCAGTCGATCAGGAAAACGGTCGGAATGTACTCGACGCGGTAATCCTTGCCAACCTTGCGGCCTTTATCCAAAACATTGACCCAAGGCATTCCATTCTCCGCAACGAAGGTTTTCCATTCCTGGGTCTTGGAGTCTTGGGAAACGCTGACGATTTCCAGTCCCTTGTCATGATAATGCGCATAGGCTTCCTTCAGTTCAGGAATGGATTTCAGGCAAGGAAGACACCAGGTCGCCCAGAAATCCAGGAGGACATAGCGGTTGGCCGGATTCTCGAGGACGGATTTCAAGCTGACCAGATGGCCGTCCGGCCCCGGAAGTTCCATGTCGATGTAATACTGAAGAGCTGGAAGCGTATCCTCCGGACTTTGCTCCAGCCGGCTCTTGCGTTCTTCCGCTTTCATGTTACGGGCAATCTTTTTCCTCAAGAATGAGACAAATCTTTTATGGGCCTTGGCCTGTTCCGGGGACAAACGGTCCAGGATCTCCAACGCCAGGGAAGGATCGCGTGAATTGCTGTCCGCATAGCGCAAAGCCAGAAGATTCGTTTTATCATCATTGATCGCTTCTTCCCAGAGAGCTTCTTTTTCATCTTCATCCGCTGCCAGGATCTTCCTGTATGTTTCGTTCAGGGGCGTTCCTGCCGCACCCGTGGACATATCCGACACATCTGCGGCATTTACCTGAACGGAAATCGTCCCGGGCTCCAGGATGAAATCCTTCAGCTGGCCTCCATCCCAGGGATTGGCATATACATCCTTGTAATTCTTCGCATACAGATACACGTGAGTCGGGACTGAGATACGGGGATGGAACTCAAAAGACCCATTCTCAACAATGGTACTGGAGATAACTTTAAATTGATTCCAAGCGTCCTGCAATTCAAGTTCGGCACCATCACTGACGCCTTGGACAGTGCCCCTGACGGTACAGTATTCCGCGTGGGATTGGCAAGCACTGAATGCAATCATCAATATGCCCAGTGCTGCGAGGAGAGTTTTACTTTTCATCAGTCTGAGATGTTAAATCGTTTTATACACAAATATAATGCTTTCTATCCCCATATGAAACACCCGACGCCCGTTTACGCGATTGAGCCCGGCTTTGATGACCGGGCTTTCGCGTTTGGGCATGCGGAATGCAAATGTCTATGTGTCAGCATATTAGGTAAAAGTCTTTGTCCTTATTAGGACATAGACTTTTACGAAAATCATTGTTAGTCAAGTAATTACATTTCACGCCACGATACCCATTACTCGAGAACTCTGGCAAAACTGTTTCAGGACAAGACAGATATTCCGTTTGCGGATAAATGAGTGTTGATTAATGAACGAAATAGTATACCTTTGCACATCCATCAATAAACAGCTATGCTGGAAAAGATTTCAATACAAGGAAAAGGCAAGTTATCTGCCTATATTCAAAAGCCCCATGCTGATTATCGGGGCCCGATAGCGGTGTTAATGCATGGTTTCATGGCCAACAAAAAGCTTGAGCCGTTAAAATCCGTCGCGAAAGAATTGGAGAACAGAGGTATTGCTTCCTTGAGATTTGATTTTGACGGGCACGGAGAGTCCGAGGGACGTTTTCGCGACATGACGGTCCTGACAGAGCTTGATGATGCCCGTCATGTGATCGATTATGTGCGCCAGACAGGCCCATATGATTCGATCGCCCTGGTCGGTCATTCACAAGGAGGTGTGGTAGCGGGCATGATTGCGGGCGAACTAGGAGATGGAATTAAGGCCTTGGTCCAACTCGCGCCTGCGGCTGTCCTTAAAGATGATGCCCTCCAGGGAGTTCTGATGGGCAGACACTACGATCCATCCAACCCTCCCGAGTCCTTAAACGTATTCTTCCATCGTGTAGGCAAAGGGTACTTCCTTGCAGCCCAATCCTTACCGATTTATGAGCGATCTTCCCTGTATAAAGGCCCCGTCCTTCTGATCCATGGGACAAAAGACAAGATTGTGCCTTATTCATACAGCGAGAAATACGATCAAGTGTATTCAAACAGTGTCCTTCAGCTGTACGAAGGGGAGAATCATTTCTTGTCAAGGTGCAGGAAAGCCATTGTAAAACAAACGGTGGATTTTATTGCGAGGAACGTCTGATGATCCGAGTTGGATTTGTCCGCCAGATGATGTATCTTTGGAGGACACAAAACACTTTTCACTAATAACTAACTGAACTCTGAGAAACTTGGCAGGACGAACGATTATGTGAGTCCTGCTTTTTTATGCCAGTCGGACTATACCAAAAAGGGCAAAGAGTGCAAATCTCTATGCATCAGCATATTACGTAAAAGTCTTTGTCCTTTTTAGGACATAGACTCCATCATAAATCATTATCAATCAATCGATTGCATTCCGCGCCACATCATCCTCAACTCAACACATCACAATAAGATAAACCATTACTGGTGATTTCCTTAGAATAATTTTACGAAATTCGTAAATGTTTTTATGTTTTTCGTAAAATTGGCATTATCTTTGTCTATTGAATCCGCAAAACAAGAATAGGCAAAGATATGAACAATCCTACGCAAAAGAGCATCAAGAGGCTCTCCATCGCCACCCTGATTATCGGTGGCCTGACACTCGCTTATACTTACTGGGAGATGATCGCCCAGTTATGGGTAAGCAGCTACATTTATCCTTTGACCTGGAATCCGGACATCAAGGGCTGGCAGATCTTCATCCTCGCGGCACGCTTCGTCGGAGTCACATCTCTCTTCATTCTGTGCTGCATTTTCCTGTATCGTACCAACAAGGGGTTGAAAGACGGTGAAATCTTTCCCAAATCCAACATTTCCCTGATCCGCTGGAGCGTATTGGTCGCCGCGCTTCTCGCCTTTGTCCATTCGAATTACGATGCCGTGGTCAAAGGGGAATCAGCGTTGATGCTCGATTCCAATACCATCCTCGTCCCCCTCATCGTCCTCCTTTTTGCAGGGCTCTACAAAATGGCCTATCTGGCCGCCAAGGACAGCAACCTCGCGATATGATTACCGTCAACCTCGACAAAATGCTCTGGGAACGGCACATGAAACTCTCGGAGCTGTCCGAAAAGATCGGAATCTCGATGACGAACCTTTCCCTGCTCAAGACGGGGAAAGGCCGCGCCATCCGGTTCACCACGCTCAACAAGCTCTGCAAGGTGCTCGACTGTCTGCCGGGCGACATCCTGGACTACCAACCCGATCCCGAAGGAGCTGAAATGGAGGATGATATCTATGCGGATTGAGCTGTCCCTGGCTGCCCTCTTGCTCCCGGTCCTGCTGTTTGCGCAGGAAAACGTCAAGATCAAGGGACGGATTGTCAATGAGCAAGGCGAAGCCGTGGAATATGTCCAGATCGGCCTGCCCAAAAGGCAGATCGGCACGATCTCGACCGTCGACGGACGCTTTGAGATAGAAGTTCCTTGCGACACGCTGGAATTCTTCCACGTTTCCTATCAGCCGGCCTCCTATGTCGTCACAGGACCTTCCGACGACGTGGTCGTCGTCCTGAAGGTACAGGAGTTGCCCCCTGCCGTATCCATCGGCGGGGACACAAAAGAAAAATATCTCCTGCGCCCTGGAACGAAAGTGCTTGGGAATCTTGCGGTCATCAGCACTACACTCAGAAACGGCCATCCCGAAGGACGGGAACTGGGTTCTGTCGCCCAGGCAAAAAAGCCCTTCCTCGTGAAAGACGTCCTGCTTTCCGTGCGCAGCAACCATATCCCCGGCTGTGTCGCATCCATCAATATCTACCGGATCGAGGGCAAGAATGAATCCTTCGTCAATGTCCTGCACAAACCCATTTATTTCGATATCGCCGTTTCGGACGAGACGCAGGATTTCGACATCCAGCCGGAAGAGACGCTGTTGCTGGAGCCGGGGCGGTACTTCATCGCCTTCCAGATCGCCGGATGCGACGAGCAGGCCTGGCGGGATTTCCTGGCCCGGCCCGAAGAGAACCGGAAGTTTTGGGAGATGTCTCTGGACTTTATCGCCTACTTCAAAAGCAGCTATCTCCGGGAAGCCGCCCTGGGTAAGATGGAGCATTTTCCCGTCAATCTCGGCGTCGCCGTCAAAGGACTGGAGTATCAATGACGAAAAATGCTTATTTTTGGGAAAGATAACGCGCTTATGACTCTCAAGGATTACCTCAACGAAGGCGACCGTTTCGCAGCGGGCAGCGGCGCCCGGCTCATTGAAATCGCCCCGGGTTCTGCCGTCGCCGTATTGGAAGTGACCTCGGAACACCTCAACGCCGGCGGTGTCTGCCAGGGCGGAGCCATCTTCACCCTGGCCGACCTGGTGTTTGCGGCGCTGGTCAACCAGGGCGAAAACCTCACTTTCGCCATTAATTCGACCATCTATTACCATGTGTCGGCGCGGGAGGGAGACACCCTCCGGGCGGAAGGGCGCCTTTCATGCGCCCATCATCGCATACCAACGGCAGAAGTGGAGGTCACGAACCAGGACGGTGTCCGCATCGCCACCTTCACCGGCCAGGCCTACACCGGCCGTAACCCCATATCAGTCGACGCGCTCCAATAGATCCTTGTTTCTGTCCTCATTGTCACTTTTCACTCCGTCGCGCTTGACGGCTTGCCGCTTCCCGATCCAATAGCCGATGAAAAGGACGCTCAGGAAAATGATGGACAAGCCGATCATACCCACAGTGTATGCGTTGATGGATTCCTCGTCGTGAGGTATCAGCCCCAGGATGAACTGAATCTCCAAAGCGAACATCAGCGCGAAAAAATAACTGATCAACCACGTCAGCACCGTGCGCCACACAGTTCCCCAGATACTATATCCGAATAACTGACGGTAAGCGATGCAATAATACACGGGTACCAGCCACAACAGCCAATCGGCGATAGCCCTGGCCAGGACGAAAATGAGCAGGACCAGCGTACTCATGAAAAGTTGGATATAGATTCCCTCCGGCATAGTATGGCGTGTATGGCGGGGCGCATACCTGAAAAGGAGCCAGGTGGGCAGGATCAGGAAGGTGGTGAAAATGAGCATGCCCCAGCCAAGATGATCCACCATCCAGACAATCGCCTTGGCCAAAGCCGGATAGGAGGAGGTTTCCACGGCGTTCATATTGACCATCTGGACACCGGCCAACTGCAGGACCATCGTCACGATCACGGCCATCACGAAAAGCATGCTCACAGGAGAATAGCATACCTGCCGCCGCCCGCTGATGAAATCGCCGATCAGATAGCCGGGGCGTCCCAGCAGCTGAAGGACGGAAGACAGCAGGGACCGGGACTCCATACCCCATATCTTGACCAGCTCCTGCCCGACGGATTTCCAACTCACACGCCCCACATCGTTCTTCTGACCGCAGACAGGACAGTAGTCTCCTTCATAGGACTGGCCGCAGTTGGCGCAGGTATGCCGTTCAACAGCATCCTCATAACGGAACGGTTCCACCTGCCAGGCGCGAAAACGCCGGTATAGATCTCTCAGACTCATGATTCGATGATTAATCTCAGAACCCGCATCGGACTGTCGGAGCCGGCCAGGGTTTCGTCGACACAAGTTTCACCGGTCGGGATAAATCCACACTTCTCCATGACCCGCCCACTGGCCGGATTGTCCATGAAATGACTGCCGATCAGCGACCTGATTTCCGTAGTTCTCCGGATATGGTCCAGCATCAACTGCAAGGCTTCCGTGCAGATGCCCCTGTTCCAATAGGGCCTGCCGACCCAGTACCCCACAAGCGGCTCCCCTTTCCTAGATGGCAGCAGGTTGTCATCAGAGGACATGTAACCCATCGCTCCGAGCGGTTCGCCCGTCTCCTTCAACACGATAGCCCATGTCGTGTCACTATGGAAAATGGTACGGATGACCTGAAGGCTTTCCTCGATGGATTCGTGGGGCGGCCAACCTGCGCGAGGGCCGACCTCCGGGTCGGAAGCGTACTTATACAGAGCAGCCGCATCACTCTCCCGCCAGGGGCGGAGCACGATCCGGCCCGATTCCAGGGTAACACCGTCATACCCCAGCTGTCCCGGCAGGCGGAGTTTTTCCTTTTTCGGAAAAGTGGCTTCGTATGCCTCGAATGCTTCCGGATCCTCATCAGCCACGAAATAGCCCTTGGGCGGGCAATAGGTCGCTTCCTCTATTCCCTGGGCGGCCAGCCAGCCGGGAATGAGTTCCTGCGCCAGGAAAAACGGGACTTCCTCCTCCTTGGGAAAGTCGTGATAATGGATATTGAACTTGCTCGCCAGAAGAAAGCCGGCATGTTTGTAAAAGTCGATATTCCCTTCCATGCAGAGGAAGCCGACTCCCCTTTTACGGGCCTCCTCCAGGGCATAGCGAAGCAGCCGCAGTCCATAACCCTTCCGTTTATAATCCGGATGGATGCTGATGGGCCCGAAGGTCCAGGATGGTTTCCGCGTTCCGTCGGTCAAAACCAATTCCGCCTTTGAGAACATGACATGGCCGATAAGACGGCCCTCCTCTTCCATCACAAAGTCCAGCTCCGGGATGAAATCCGGATTGTTCCGGTATTGATTCAACACAAAATGCTCCGTGCAGCCGGGGCGGTACACATTCCAAAAGGCCTCCCTCGTGAGGTTTTCCACCGCACGGTAATCTTCGGGTTTTTCAAGTCTGATTGTCATGGCTTTCATTCAACGAAACAAACTTACGAATTCTCCCGCACATCGGCAAACCCGGATATGCGAAATAATTGCTATCTTAGCATCCAGCAAAACTGGATATATGGACCGGAGAGATTTCATCGAGAAATCGGCCATGGCGGCAGGCGGTGTTCTGCTGGCGGCCACAGGCGCGGAAGCACTGACCAACAATAAAAATGGAAAAACCATGAAGGTACTGATGATCAACGGCAGCCCGCATCAGAAGGGCAACACGGCCATCGCTTTGGACGAGATTGCAAAGCAACTGAAAATCAACGGCATCGACAGTGAGATTGTCTGGATCGGCAACAAGGCCGTCCGGGGCTGCATCGCCTGCGGAGGATGCTCCCGGAATCCCGGGAAATGCGTATTCGATGACGATATCTGCAACCGGATCAGCGAGAAGTTCGCCGAGGCCGACGCCCTGATCGTGGGGTCTCCCGTTTATTATGGCCAGCCGAACGGCGCCGTTCTCAGCATCATCCAAAGAGCCTTCTATTCCAACGGAGCCAGCATCTCCGGCAAGCCGGCGGCAGCCGTTGCCGTCTGTCGCCGAGGAGGTGCCACAGCCTCGTTCGAGACGCTGAACATGCCTTTCCAGATGATGAACATGCCCGTGGTGGCGTCGCAGTACTGGAACATCGTCTATGGCGCGGCCCAGGGACAGGCATTGCTGGACACGGAAGGCCTTCAGACCATGCGTGCATTGGCCAACAACATGGCATGGCTGCTCAAAGCCACCGGCGGCGAACCCGCCCCGGGACGTGAGGACGAACCCTGGAAGGGCATGAATTTCATCAGATAGATGACGGAGGAAGAATTCTTTGCCCATGACCCCACCGCCCGGGAGCTCTACGAATCGCTGAGGGAGGAGCTGGTATGGCGCTACCCGGAAATGGAGATCCGCGTAGCGAAAACCCAGGTGTCCTTTTTTGACCCGCTGATGTTCGGCTGCGTGTCTTTCACCCGGGTGAAACGGAAAGCGGAAATGCCCGCGCATTTCCTCACGCTGACGCTGGGACTTCCGGAACCGGTGGATTCCCCCCGGATCGCCGTCAAATGCATGCCGTACCCGGGCCGATGGACCCATCACATCGTCCTCTCATCCCCGGAAGAGCTGGACGCTGACCTTTTCTCCTGGATCGAGCGGGCGAATCAGTTCGCCAAACGATGAATCCGGCATTTCATCTTGAAAGCTTTCCCTGCAACTCTTTGCGCTTTTTCTCATAGTACGCATGCCGAGCCGGATTCTCCGGGAACCAGCCGCGCAACACCCGCTTTTCCTGGAGGAACATCTCGTAAATGCCCCAGAGGCAGCAAAAGGCGAAACCGCCGATGATGATGGACAGGATGTCATTCCTGACAAGCAGGGAGAGCGCACAGAATGCCAGGCCAGCCACCAGCCAAGCCCACCAGCTTTGCTTCCCCCACCGGTATTCCATCTTGATGACCAGGGGATGACAGATACCTATGCTTAAGAATACGGCAGCGCCGACGATAATGCCATTAAAATTCATACAACACGTTAATCGTTCAAGTCATTCTTCCTGAATCAGACAACTCAGTCCTGTCCGAGCGCTTTCCGGCCTTCCTCCCGTGCCTTTTGCAGGGCAGCATCCCGCTGATGGCGTTCCTCGATAAGCTTTCCGGTCTTCTCGGCCATGGATTCACCGAGGATGGATTCCTCCACGCGCTTCCGTTCCTTGCTGAACACATCCAAATCCTCTTCGCTCACCTTCATGAGAACCATACACTCATCGAAATCCTGTTTCATGATCTGATAGTACATCCCGCCCATGGATGCGTAATAAGGAGCATTGAATTCCGACAAGCCCCTATAATTCTGGATGGACGTATCTCCCTCCCCCAGAAACTTATCCGCCACATCATTTTTGTACCTGTCCCGAAAGTCATAGAAAGTGGAGACGTTCTCGACAAAAAGAATGCTGCCGATGGTGCGGAGCGTTTCGATATTGGACTTGAAGATAGTCTCCGTCGTCCTTGTATAGTTCAAGACAGGGACGTGCACCAACAGATCGGAGACAGAGGAATAAAACATTTCCGGATGAGCCACCACGTCCACCTGCAAGTCACAGAAGGTGTCCATGCTTTCCTGGCACTGTTCACACTCCTGCAGGGATGACCACATGTCATACATCACCATCAACACCATCTCCCGCTTTTCGGCCCGTTGCTTCTTGCGGTCGATGATGGCGGTGGTACCGAACGTCAGCACGATGGAAACCGTCGTGGCCAGCAGCGACATCAGGAATCTCTTCCCTGCCGATAATTCTTTCAATCCTTTCATGGCCACAAAGATACGCTTTTTTGCGGAAAGACCGCATCAAAGCGCATCATACTGCCCATCCGTCACGGGCTCGAGCCATTCGTTGGAAGCGCCTTCCTGCACATCCTTGTGATAAGTCAGGTGCTGGAACCAGGAATCCTTCGCGGCACCGTGCCAATGCTTGACTTCCGCGGGAATGGCGATAATGGTGCCGGGCGTCATGGGCACCGCCGGCTTCCCCCATTCCTGGTACCAGCCTCGGCCTGCTACGCAGATCAGCACCTGCACCTGCTTGTGGTGGATGTGCCAATTGTTGCGGCAGCGGGGCTCGAAGGTGACGTTGGCGATGCCGCCTTCCATCGGCGCGAGATAGCTGTTTCCCGTGAAATACTGGGCATAGGCCGAGTTCGGCTCGCCCTGGGGCCAGACGGAGAAATCGACCGTCTGCACGGGGGTATGGGCGCCGCCAAGGACGGAAGCCAGCGCACCGCGAAGCCGCTCGGCCTCCGCGAAGCCCACTTTCTCCTCCAGGAACGCCGGGAGGGCGCGGAGCTCGACATCGGACACGCCCATGTTCCGGGCGCCGGAGACGTGGGCCACCAGCTGCGGCTCGCAGCCGGGCAGGGCCGAGATGGCGCTGACCGTGACGATTTCGCGCTCGGCGAAAGTCAGGTTGTTCCGGGCGAAGATGTCGCCGAACAGATGGGCCTTCAGATAGAAGTCCGTCTGCGGGGCGAAAGCGTAGGTGAACGGCTGGCCGCCCACGAGTTTCGTCTGCACCTCGGTGCCCTGCCGGAGCGCATCGTAGTCCTTCGGCAGCGGGTCGGCCTCGCGGCCTTCCTCCACGCGAAGACCTGCCTCCGCGCGTTCCTTGATGACCTGCTGCAGGGCGCCCAGCGCGTTCAGCGAGCGCGGGAAGCCCGTGTATGCATACAGATGCGACAGGGCCTCCTTGGCTTCGCTCACGGTCAAACCCTGTTCAAGTCCTTCGTTCAGGGCCGCCTTCAGCCCCTCGATATTACCTTTCGCCTCGTTGGCCGCGAGGGCCGCGAGCGCCTGCTGTTTCTTCGTCAGTGCCATATTGTTCTGTGCAAAAAGTGAAACGGATGCGGTCAGCATCAGGACCAGCATCCCGATTCTTGTTTTCATAGTCTTTTTCAATTGCATGGGTTATTGCGCCTTTTTTACGAACTCCGCCATCACCAGCGGGATGGTGTCGATCAGCTTGAGGGACTGGACCATGTCGGCCGTACCCTCCTTGTATTTGCGGAAATGGGCGGTCTGGATGTGGGCCTGATAGGCCTGCTGGTCGGCATAGACCTCCAGGATGTACACCTTGTCGGGATCGGCCTTGTCCTGCATGGAGAAGAGGGCGATGACGCCGGGTTCCGTCGCCATGGACACGCGACCGACTTCCGCGGCGTACTTCAGATATTCATCGAGTTTCCCCGGGACGACCTCGATCTCCGCCAGTCGGACCAGCTTTTCGCCATACTCCCGCACGGGGATGTCGGCCCCGAAGAGCCGGCGGGCGTTGTCCGCCAGGACCGCCTGCGGGTCCAGGCCCATGGCCGGGAGCCGCTGCTGCAAGGAGCCCTTCGCGGCGACCAGCACCGGGGCGGCGACGTAGGGATAGTCGGAGCCATAGAGCAGATGGTCGGCGGTCGTGATGGTCAGGAGGGAGCGGATGGCATCGTCCGTCGCGGCGCCGGCGAGGTCGAAATACAGGCGGGAGACATTGGCGTCCACGTCCACCGGCTTCATATACCCCTGCTTGATCATGACGGGCAGGAGTCCCTTGAAACGCGGAAGGGCGTTCGGCAGGAACGAGCCGCAGTGCGGAACCACGACCTTGAGGTCGGGATACCGGACCAGGACGTCGTGGGCGACCATATTGAGGATGGTCCGCGTGGTTTCGGCCAGATACTCGTACGAGGCCAGCGGCACTTCGGCAATCAGCTTGTCATTGACGGCGGAAGGCTTGTGCGGATGCGTGATAATCACGGCCTTGCGCGCGTTCAGCACCTCCATCAGCGGCTCCAGTTCCGGATCGCCCAGGTATTGGCCATAGCTGTTGGTGGCCAGCTTCACGCCGTCCGCATGCAGGACATCCAGCGCATAGATGGCTTCTTCCACCGCCCGCTTCACGTCAGGCAGCGGAAGGGCGGCGCAAAACAGGAACCGCCCGGGGTACCGGGCCTTGAGCGCGGCGCACTCCTCGTTATACTTGCGGCAGAAAGCCGCCGATTCGGCGCCATCCCCGGACCAGGGCTGCGGCGCCGGCATCGTCAGGACGGCCGTTTCGATACCCGCCTGGTCCATGAACGAGAGGTGCTCCTCCACGTTCCAGCCCGGAATCGGGAATCCTTCGTCCATCTCGGCCCCATGGGCCTTGACGAAATCCATGTACGAGGCCGTGATGGCATGGCTGTGGACGTC
>JAEEGK010006327.1_pt1 | contig 28506 bp, 17 predicted proteins | sample 8958771 | NCBI WGS metagenome assembly JAEEGK01 (sample SAMN16246547, study PRJNA631951) | gut metagenome | biome: gut microbiome; feature: rumen; material: SC-attached | host: Bos | place: Iran: Karaj | collected 2018-10 | reverse complement strand
ATTAATTTTTTAATTTTTTTAATAATAAACAAAAAAAAAAATATAAAAAAATAATAATAAATAATAAAAATATAAAAAAAAAAAAAAATGCTTATATTTTAAATTAAAAAAAAATAAAAAAATGGACAAATTTTTATCTTTAAACCCAGAAAATGAAAAAATATTAAAACGTTCACAAGAGAGTAAAAAACAAGAAGAAATAAAAGAAGAAACAAAAGATCAACCATGGGTAGAAAAATATCGTCCAAATAAATTAGACGACATAGTCTATCAAGAAAATATAATAAAGGCGCTAAAAAAAACAAAAGAAACAGGAAAAATGCAACATTTATTATTTTACGGTCCACCAGGAACAGGAAAGACATCAACAATATTAGCAGTAAAAAAATAAATAAAAAAATTATATTTTTTATAAAACTTTATAGTTAGCAAAAGAATTATTTGGAATAAATTACAGACAAAGAATATTAGAATTAAATGCATCAGATGAAAGAGGAATACAAGTAATAAGAGATAAAGTAAAAAAATTTTCCCAAAAGAGAATAACAAAAATACCAATTGAAACAAAAGCAAAATTTCAAATTGTAATTTTGGATGAAGCAGATTCAATGACAAATGATGCTCAAAGTGCATTAAGAAGAATAATTGAAGATTATACAGAACAAACAAGATTTTGTATTATTTGTAATTATGCTTCTAAAATTATTGATCCAATTGCATCTCGTTGTGCTCAATTTAGATTTGGTTCTTTAAGTAAAGAGAGTCAATTACAGAGATTAAAATTTATTGCAAATGAAGAAAAAATTGCTATTCCTGATAATATTTTAAATTTATTACAAATTGTTTCTGATGGTGATTTGAGAAGAAGTATTAATTTATTACAAAGTATTAGTCAATTAGATTCTGATTTAATTAATGAAGATATTGTTATGGATATTTGTGGAATTATTCCTAATGATATTATTCAAAATTTAGTTAGTGATTGTAAAAGGAAAAATGTTGATGGAATTATTGAATCTGTTAAAAATTTTATTGCTTGTGGTTATGATTTAAAAATTTTAATTAATCAATTAAGTAATTTTTTTGCTGAAGATAATATTAGTGAAGATAAAAAATTTAAAATTTTTGAAATTTTACTTGATAAAGATATTTCACTTTGTCAAAGAAGTTCTAATGAAATTTTGGCATATGATTTGGTTTGTCAGATTTCTAAAGTTTTAAAAGAATAAAAAATATTTTATATTATTTTAATTTAAATTTTTTGATTTATTGTAAAAATTATTTATATTTTGATATGATTAATTAATATTTTTATTAATTCATTCATTTTAATTATTTTTTTTGATATCTTTATTGTTTATTTAATTTATTTTGTTTTTTATATATATAAATTTCATTTTATTATGCTTTACAAAGAATTAATTAAAATTATTGATTTAATATTAATAATTTAGTTCTATTTATTCAAATATATTTTTTAAGCATTTTAATGAATAAAACTTTAAATAAAAAATATGAAAAAAAATATTTTTTAATCATTTGAAATTACAATTATATATACTTTTATTTTAATTAAAAAGTAAATCTAAATTCAGATACATAAGATTTAATTTCATTATATATTCATTAAATTTGTTTTTAATCTATAAGTTATATAAATTAATAATTTATAAAATTCAATATCAGTTTAAAAATATCTAAAAGTAATATAAAATTTATTAATAATGAATTGTAGGGTTTTGTTTTTGATAAAATAATTAACATATTTATTAGTATTGAAATACATGAATATATCTATATAAAAAAAGAAAAATTGTAAAAAAATAAATAAATTTTGTTTTTACTCTGATTATTTAAAACCCAGATTTTTTATTAAATTTATTTTTTGTAATTAATAATAAATATTCAAAAAATAAACATGAATAAAAAACTAGGAAATAATTATTCATTAAATAAATTTTCTCAAAGTTTTAATGGCATTAAATCATATTTCCTATATTCAAAAATTGTATTCAAAAATAAAAAAAGTTTTCATCATGATTTTTATAAAAAGAATCATTATTTTTTAATGAAGAATAATTCAAATATAGAAGATATTATTCAAAAAAAACATATAATAAAAAATAGATTCGAGTCTTCAAATTATCAATTTAATGATAATTCAATTAAAGAAAATATTTTATATTCTAATGTTAAAACAGACAAAAAAAAATTAAAAAAAAATGAAACAAATGATTATTTAACTGATGAAAGCACATTATATCAAAGTAAAAAAAGTATAAAAGAAAAAGAAGGTTTTAATTTGGGAAAATTACCAACAAAAATCTCAAATTTAAGTTCATTTGATCAATATAATTTTGATACAAATATATCATCCAAAAATATTTTACAGGAATTACCAAAAAATATTAATTTAAAAGAAAAAATTAATGATAAAATAAAAAATAAAACATTAATATTTAATTTAAAAAATACATTTCATTCAAGAATTCCAATTTCTAATCAAATGGAACAATATAATAAATTTAATGTTTCATTTAATAACAATTCGTTAATTAATTCGAAAATTTTTGAAAATACTATAATTTTATGTGTAAAATTTAAAGTTAGTTCAAATAAAGTTATTAGTTTTAGCTTAAGAAGATTTGATAATTTATTTATAAGTATGAAATCTTTTTGTGAATATAATGATATAAATAAAAAATTAACTAAAATTTTAATTATTAAAGTCTTAGAAGCTTTGAATAATATTTATATGATAAATAATTATTTACTTTCAGGAAGAGAAATAAATTATTTAATGAATATAAAAAATTTGTTAGATTAATAGAATATAAATAATAAAAAAGAATTTAAACAATTAGATTATTTGGTTAAATTAGTAAACAATTAATCAAAGCCAATTGTCCTTCAAAATCTTCTATCTATTTTATAAATAGACTTTTTGTAAAATATATATTTATTATAAACAACATATTTATTATTAAATAATTAAATTATAATTTAAATTATAAAATAAAAAAATTTTTGAGAATAAAGAAAAAAAAAATAATATGTTGATAAAAAACTAAAAAGTATCATTAAAAAAGAATTATTTAAACTATTTAAATATTATTTATAATTCCTTAATAAATGTTTTACTAAAAATATATATAAAAATAGTTTATACATCTATTAAAGATTTTTAAATAAATTAAATTTTATCAAATGTTATTTATCAATTTATCATTTTACAATTTAATTTTATTCTTTAATTTATTTTCTTTATAATATAACAAAATTAAAATAATAATATGGAATATTGTAGTATAATAAAATTAATATTAAAAAAGGTAAATAATCATTATTATAAATCTTATTTTACATATTAAAATTTAGTAAATTTATGGTTAATATTTTCTTTCTTTATTAATTGATTATAAATTTGTTCTTAATAATTTTATTAATTAGTTATTCTAAAAAAATTGTTTTATAAATGATTTATATTATATTTTTATTTATTTCATTATTAAACAATAAAAATTTTAAAAATTTTAAAATACCATACAAAAATTAAAAATAATCTTCCAAAATAAAAAATATAAAAAAAAATTATATTGAAAATTATCATATAACATCAATCTACAAAAAAAAAATTATATAAAAAAACAATGACAGACAAATATGAAAAGCAAGTCTACTTGGCAATGTTAGCTGAACAATGTAGTCGTTATGAAGATATGATGGCATTCTTAGAAGAAATGGTAAAATCAAAATCCGAAGATTTATCATCAGATGAGAGAAATTTATTATCAATAGCATACAAAAACACAATATCTTTAGACAGACAAGCAATTCGTACTTTATTAGCATATGAATCAAAAGAATCAAAAAAAAGTGAATCACCTTATTTAGAATACATAAGAGAATACAAACAAAAAGTACAAAAAGAATTAGAAGACTTATGTAATAGAATATGTGAAACAATTGATACTTCATTATTACCAAAAGCAACAACTGATGAAGCAAAAGTATTTTATCATAAAATGAAAGGTGATTATTATAGATATATTGCTGAAAATGTTGATGGTGATACTAAAAAAAAATATTCTGATTTAGGTCTTTCTGCTTATAATGCAGCTTTAGATGCTTCAAATAGTATTGATTATAAAAATCCTATTAAATTAGGTTTGGCTTTAAATTTGTCTGTTTTTTATTATGAAGTTGTTGGTGATAGAGAACAAGCTTGTAAATTAGCTCAAGAAACTCTTGATAAAAGTAAAGAAGCTTTGAATGGTGCTGATGAAGATGATGATGAAGTTAAAGATGCTATGTCTATTGTTAATTTATTACAGGAAAATTTATCTATGTGGAATAGTGAAGCTGATGAGTAAATTTTTTAATTTTGGTTTTTTTGGATATTTAATTTTTAATTTGAAAAGAATTTTTTGAAGAATTAATTTTTTAATTTTTTTTTTATTTTTTGATTTTTTTATTTTTGATTTTTTTTTAATTTAATTTAAATTATTCAATTTTTTTTATTAAATAATTATGCAAAGCAATATTTCACCTTTAGTATATTTGAAAAAAAATTTATATCTTAGATTAACTAGAAGATATAGTGCTAAATATTTTGTTATATATTATTTTTTTATTATAATAATAAAATTAATATTAGGAATATTATTTTTAAATTCAGTTTATGTTACAAGACATTATATAATTAATCCTGATAAATTTTGGGAAAAAACTTTTAAAAATGATAGTTTACTTAATTTACAATCTTATTGTGCATTTACTGGAATTTATTTAATTTGTAATTCAATATTTTCAATAATGAATAATATTTTAATTACTATCCATATATATTGTGGTGGATTAAAAAGAAGACTTCAATATGCAAATATTGTTTTTATAATTTTTCAAATTGTACTTTTTATATATTCACTTTTTACTTTGATTAAATTTACTTCTCTGATTTCATTATTTATAATCTTATTCATATTTTCAGTTTTTAACTTATTAACCTCTATTATTTACTTTATATTAGTTAAAAGAGTATTAAGAAGAGAAAATCTTTATATGTTATCAATAAGAAGAATGGAAAGTCATGCTTCTGAATATTATCAAGAATATTTACAAAAGGAAAAATTAAAAGATTTTTATGAAAATAAAAATATAAATGATTGATAAGTGTTTTTAACAATAATATATAAATTAAATTTTTAACTTTATAATTTACTATTTTAAAATAAATTCAAAATTAATTTTTAATATTTTTTTGTTAAAAAAAATTATATTTAATTACTAATATATATTGCTGACTAAATGATTGTTAATTTTATTAAATTAAATATAGTCTATAATCTCAAAATTGTTTCTTTTTTAATTAAATAATTAATATTTGATTTTTTATGAATATGAAATAAAAAAATTGCTTTCTTATATGCCCAATAACATTTGATTCAAAGTATTTATCTAGGAAAATAAATAAAGAATAGAAAAATCAATTAAAAATTAATATAACAAAGTAATTTCAATAGTCTAAAAAATCTTAATCAATAAATCCTATTATTTATAACATTATAATATTTATCTTTAACTAGTGTATAAAATTTATTCAATTAACAATAAAAAAATAAAATTGTTCTCAAACAAAAATTAAAACATTAAAGACCAAAACTTTCTTCATTTGATAATAAAAAAAATTAAAAAAACCTTTTTAAAAAAAATTCACTAAAAAAAAATATAAAAAAAAATAAAAACTCAATAATAAAATCCAATATAACACAAAAAAATAAAATTATATATATAAAAAAAATGAAAAGCATTATATCTCTAATCTTACTTATAACAATATCATGTCAATTAAAAGGAAAACTTTTTGATGTAGAGCAATTTTTAGCAAAAGATATCATAGATATGAATGGATATCCAGTAGATATTAAAGTATGTGATGACCAAACAATTACTAAATCATTACAAAATAAAGTAATTCCACCAGAAATAGAATTAGGACAAGATGTTACTTTAAAATCTCAAGTTCAAGCATTGAAAAAATTATCTATTAGAAAATTAAAAATTCTAGTTAAATATAATGGAAGTGATATTTTTAGTGATCTTAAAGATTATATTAAAGATGTTGAAGTTGATGAGAAATTTGTTTATACTTATACTGCTTCTGTTCCTGCTTTTACTCCTGCTGGAAATTGGAAAATTTTTATTAATTTAGTTGATTCAGATGAAAAAGAAGTTACTTGTCTTACTGCAAATTTTGATACTAAATAAATAAGATTATTTTTTTGCTTTTTTTTATTTTAGTTTTTTTGACTAATTTTTAATAGAAATATTTTTCCTTTTATTATAATTATGGATTTTTTATTTTTTTAAATTTTTTTTTTATTTTTTTTTAAGATTAATATTGATTTTATGGTTTTTTTTGGGTATAAGTTTCTTTTTTTTTTGTTTTGATTTTTTAAAATGTAGTTTTTATTTTTATTTATAAGGGATTACGTAATGGATTTTTTAGTTTATTTTTTTAAATAAAATCAAATTTAAAAGTTTATATAATTTTTATAAAAAAAGAAATTTTTAAATAAAAAATGATTTAATTTGATAATAAATATCTTAAAAGATATTTAATTGTTTTATATTTAATATTCAGGATAAAAAAATGTATAAATGAATTAGACTGAATTTAAAATTATTATTATTATAATTCTATAAAGAATTTTAAATAAATAAATAGATAATTTAGTTAATTAATAAGACCTTTAAATATACAAATTTAATAAATTATTGTTTTAATCAAACTTTATACAATAATCAAATACAAAAATCAATTTTGCTTTGAAAAGAAACTTTCTTCTTTTTATTTGAACAACAATTTTTGAGAGATTTATTCTTTAAAATAGGCCTAAGAGGCATATTATTATTATTAATATTATTATTTTTATTATTATTAATATTATTGTTATTATTTTGGTAATTATATACATCACCCAAATTTTTATTTAATTCTTTAGAAATGTCGGTTTTTGAACTAATTGATGATGCATCAAAACTTAAATTTCTTTTATCTTTTTTTAATACAAACAATTCTTCCCATTGTTTTTTTTCTTCAAATTTTTGTTGAATTGGTCTTTCTTTTATTTTTCTATAAATCATTTTTGGTGTGATAATATTATAAAAATTTCCATTTGAATCATTAATTATTGAATATCGTGGATCTAAAATATCATCACCATTTACTTTAAAAGTAATATAAATATGTTTTTTAAATAATTTTATTTTTTTAATTGGAAGGTAATATGAATCAAGATATTTACTATATTGAAAATCTAAAATTAATTTTGGAGATTTTATTTGCATTGATAAATTTAATTTGTTTTCTTTTGCTTTTTTTTTTAAATCAGTATTTTGATTTGGAATCATATAAAGTTTATCAATTAAATCAATTGGGAATCTATAAAAAAATAAAGCTTCATTTTCTAAAAGTTTTTTAAAATGCTTATGAGTTAGAAATGTTTTAAAATGTGATTGAATTAATTTAATGAATTTATTTCTTTTTTCAAGTAAATATTTTATTATCATAAATTTCTTGTATTTTTTATATATAAGAAATCTTCTTATATGAGTTTGAATTTTAATTATATATTTTTTCCTTTCAGTTAAGATTTTTTTTATTAAAAAGAAGTTTATTTCTTTATTTTCTTTTTCAAATTTACGCGGGATAATAGATGATGTTTTTTTGAATTTATATATTGCAAATTTCTTTACTAGACTTAATGAAAACATTTTCCTTTTAATTAGACTAGAAGTATAAGGATAACTTTCATTAAACAAAATATCAAGAAGCATTATTAAATATAAAAAAATAAGATTAAATATTATTAAAATTTTTTTTTGTTTCACATTTCCGAAAAAAATTATTTTTTTAATTAAAATAGTCAATTTTAAATTAAATAACAAATTATTTATTAATAATATAAAATAAAATATTTATAATATACTTTATAAAATACAAAATGAAGCCTTTTTAATTATAAGAAAATAAATGAAAATAACTATATTTTTTTGAAAAAATAAAACTTAAAAATAACAAATAGTAAATATCATAAAAAAAATATAAAAATAATTAAAAAGACAAATGTCTCAAAGTAGGATTGAAACATCCGAATCCGAAAATTCATCGATTAAAAAGTGCCCAACATATTCTAATAAAACAAAACCAAAACCAAAAAGAATACAACCAACACATAAACAATCTCATGTTTTATTCAATGTAAAGAATAAATTAGAAGAAAAGACAATAATTCCCCAAAGAAAGCAAAGACAATTAAATACAATAAATTATAATATTGAAGAGAAAAAAATATCAAAAGCTTTAAATAATGCATCACCAACAAATTCTTCATTAAAAGAATCAATACACTATACAATAGAAAAAAAACATAAAGGAAAAGAATATTCAATTTTAAAAGATGAATCAAATAATATATTATTTGAATTTTCTTATAAAGAAGACAAAAATAGAATTTTTAAAGATAGAATGGAAGATAAAGGAAAAAGTGTAATTAACTTTAATGAAAAACCAAATGATATTTTATTAACTTTATTTGATGGTCATGGTGGTGATACAGTTAGTTCTTTTTTAGAACATAATTTTGATAAATTTTTAAAAAAAAATATTTCAAATGAAATTCCTTTAAAAAAATCTATATCAAAAACATTTTTTGATATAGATAATGAAATAAAAGATATATCAATAACTGAAGGTTCAACAGGAACAATTATTTTATTAACTGAAGAAAATAATAAAAAAGTAATTTATTGTGCTAATATTGGAGATACAAGATGTTGTTTATTTAATAATAAAGATATTGAACAATTATCTTATGATCATAGAGTGACTGATCCAAAAGAAAAAGATAGAATTATTCATTCAGGAGGTTTTATTAGAAATGGAAGAGTTAATGGTAAATTAATGTTAAGTAGAGTTTTTGGTGATTTTGAATTTAAACATTTAGGTGTTAAATGTGAACCTTATATTATTAGAAAAGAAATTGATTGTAATATTAAAAATCAATTTATTGTCCTTGCTTCAGATGGTCTTTGGGATGCTATTGAAGATAATTTTATTGAAGAATTTATTTATGAAACTGTTGAAAAAGAAAATAAAAATGAAAGTATTACTAAACAAATTTGTGATAGATTAGTTACTGAATGCTTTAATTTTGGAAGCTCGGATAATATTAGTGTTTTTGTTATGAAATTATCTTAATTATTATTTGTAGATTTGATTATGCATATTTTTAATTTTTTATTTAATATTATTTATATATAGGTAAATTTAAAATAAATATAAAAGTTTGACTCAATGATTATCTCTTCTATGGTAATAGTTTAAAAGTATTGTTTATATATTGTATAAAAAACCATTTAATTTTATAATATTTTAAAAAAAATATTAAATTTTTTTTTTAATTTTATAAAAGATGATAGAGCCTAATTTAGTAAAATGGCTTGATTTAGGTGATAATATGCAAAAATCTGATATATATTTAAAAGGTAGTTTTCTTGTTTTATTTAGATTTTTTAGAATAATGCTTCAACATAAAAGTGGAAATGTTATATTATTTATAATATTAAAATTAGTCTTTTTTTTACAAGTTATGATGATTCCTATAATAAATAATCCACCAAAAGATAGTAATCAAGATTCTTTAATTCAATTTTTACATTATATTAAACAAATTATTTTTATTCAAGATTTAATTTCAAAAAAATCTGATTATATAATTTTCCTTTCTATTGGTTTTATTTTAATTTCCATTCTATATATTTTAATAATTTATATTATAATTAATTCAAAAGGAAAAATACAAGAAACTCCAGTTAAACTTTTAAACATCTTAAATTTATTTTTTCAAAATTATTTAATGTGTCCAATAGTAAATGTATTTATGCTTTCTATTAAATGTGAAAAATCAAAACATATTTATTTTAAATATAAATGTTTTGATGATTATAGGCATTTATTAATAGTTTCTTTTTCTTTATTTAGTTTATTTTCATGTTTAATATATTCATTTTTATTATCTTTATTTTATTATCAAGTAGGTGGGATAAAGACTCAAGATTTATTAAAAAGAGTAAATTGTAATTTTGAATTTTATGTTAATTTTTTATCAATGATATATTATTTTATAAGTTTTTATTTACAATATTATATAAAAGAAACACAAACATCTTATTTTTTATATAATCGAATTTTTTTTTTTTGTTTACATTTTTTTTATTTCTATATATGTATACAAAAGTTTTTTATTATGATAGAAGAATAAATGCAATAAATTTATATGGTTGGGGATTTTTATGGTGGTATTCTGTTGGTTTATTATTAAAAAGAGGTTTTAAAATAAAAGATATTTCAATATTTGTAATTGTTGGAATGGTTTGTATATGTTTTATTTTATTTTTTTTAGATGGTTATAATACAGAATATTACTTAACTCAGGCAAATATTTTAGAATCACAATCTATTAAAGAAATTGAACAATTTACTTATAATTTATTAGATATAGTTTCTCAAAATACTATTAAATCTAAAACTTTAGTAAGTGGAATTATTAATTCAATTGAAGAATTTTTTAAAAGTCAACCAGAAATTTATGAAAAATATGAAAATTTTATCAAAAATAAAATAATGATAAATAAACTAGGAGGAAAATCAAATATATTATTTAATGTATATAATATAATTTATATTATATATGATTTTTATTTAGAAAAAGCAGAAATGAAAGAAAATATAATGATAATAATAAGTTATTTCTTAATGAATAATCTTAAAAATCCTACATATGCTGCATTTCTTTCATCAACTATTAAAGTAAATGGATTAAGAATTCTTTATTTAAAGTATTTATTAGTAGAAGATATAAAAGATTATTTAATTGCAAAATTAATAAAAAATTCAGCAAATAAAGAATCTATAAAGCATATTGAAATTGGAAGTGTTACTGTATATGATAATTATATTGATAGTTTTAAAATGAAAATTTATGATGCTGCATCTAATCAAGTTGATTATTTTGATATTTTAAAAAATAATACTTTATCATCAAAAGCAACAAAGAATTTTCTTAATATTGGAGATTCAATATTACTTTTAAGAAAAGAAATAAATAATTTATGGAATAAAATAATAAAATTAAATCCATTTAGTGATGATATTGAAAAGGATTACATGTTATATTTAAGAACGATAATTCAAGATGAAGATTTGGCACAAAAAGAAGAAAAAAGATATTATCATATAAAAATGTCTAAATTAAGTGAAAAACATAATATTTATCATTCATTATTTGATAAAGATGTAAGTACAGTATTATTAGTTGATGGTTGTGGTTTAATTGGAAAAATAATTTATTTAACACCAAATTTTGGAACAATATTTAATTTTCTTCCAAAAGAATTAGTTAATGTTATGATAACAGATTTTCAACCAACATATATTGCACAATTTCATAAAGAGATTATGTTTGATGCTTTAAAATATTCAAATTTAAATTATATGTTTCCTAATATGAAAAATATGATTTTGAAAGGTAAAGGAAATGGACTTTTTAATATAAATGCATATATTAAATGTCTTCCTAATTTTGATTTTGGATTAATTTATATTTTAGTTATTGAAAAACTTAAAGATAATCAATTTATTATTTTATTAGATGATAATTTTCATATTAATGCTATGACAAATCCTTATGCAAATGTTGATGGAAATTTTTCATCAATTAATAATATTAATAATTATAATTTAAATAATAATGTTATTAACCATCATTGTGCAATTGTTATTCCAGATATATTAAAATTTATTAAATTTGATGGAGAAAAATTTTCCTTATTAAAAAATGATATTGATTTAAAGGGAATTTTATATCCAAATACAGAACATTGTATAGAATTTACAGGTTTAATTGAAAGTGTTTTAGATAGAATTAAACAAAGTGGACAATTGATTTATGATGAAAATATTACTCCAGCAAAACATACTTTAATAAATCAATTGTCATCTCAAAATTCAGTTAAATTTAAAAAAGAACATAATTTACATGAATTTCATGATTTAATAAATCATATTAAAGAAAGGTGTGGTAATAAAAGTTTTAGTATTTTTTATAGAATAGCTATAAAGGAATTTTTAAATGGGAGTAAATATTATTTTAAAATTTTTATTACAAATGATTTAATGAATGGAAATGATTATAATGGAAATATTTCAAAATTACAATTACAACAAAAATCAATACAAAAATCAAAAAATTCAACAGGACCAAATAATTCTCCTATGAATAATAATATACAAAAATTAAAAGGAATAAAAATAAAAATAAGTGAGGACAATAATAAAAATGATAAAAATAAAAAAATAAAATTTAATGATAATACTAATGAAAATGAAGATAATAATAATATTGAAAGACAGTTGTCCCAAAATTCTCTTACTACAAAATCATCTGTTGATAGTGCAAGTTTTAATAAATTAAAAAGCAAAATTTTAAATAAAAATGAACCTAATATAATTACATATATGAAATTAGCATCTATCTTTTTTTTAGCATCAACAATATTATTAATATATTTAAATAGTAATAATGCAAAAATTAAATTAAACTTTTTAGAAGAATATCTTGACCAAAATTTTTACTTTAATCATACAAAAATTATTATTTCATGTGTTTACTCAACAGGAGCAAATTTAAAATTAATAAGATTAAAAATTTTAAATGATACTGCATGTGTAACAGATAATGGATGTAAAATTATATATGTCGAATTACTTACAAAATGTTTAAATGATATAAAAAAACAAACTGCAAAAGTTGCTTATTTTAATGAGGATTATAAAGAAAAATTATCAATTGAAAATAATATTAAAATATATATGTATAATTTATCTTCTATTACTGATATTACTTTAGATGGACCTAATTTATTAAATTTTATATTATCAAATGGAATAAGGTTTAAAAATAATATAGATAATTATATTGAATATATTGATACAGAATATCAAATTTATGGAGAAAATATTTTAGAACAAGGTTATTATTATATTAATAATCAATTAATTGATGGATTTGATAGAGAAGAAATGAGTAAAAAAATCACACAAAGGAAATTTTCTACAAATTATATATTTGTAATTTTAAATTGTGTTATTTTTATAGGAGTTATGATTATTTTAAATTATATGACTTTTAAATTATATCAAATTCAAAAATTTTTTATAAGTAAATTAGTTAAATTTCATTCACTAAATTTTGAAAATTATATTAAATATTTAGAAGATTTAAAAAAAAAATTAAGAAATGATTCAGGTGATGATGAAGAAAAAAATGATGAAGAAAATCAATCAAATGGAAATAATAATGATGGATTAAATAATTCAAAAAGTGAAGAAAGAGAACCAAAAAAAAAAGGAAAAAGAGAATCATCATATGTAAGAGAATCAAATAGAAATGGAGGAAGAAAAAAAATGCAAGGAAAAATGTCAAAAATCCAACAACAAAAACAAGAAAAAATTAATATAATGTCCATATATATATTTAAATTTAATTTGATTTTAGCATTAAAAATATGTTTGTTATTAATTTTATCAATGTTATATTATATAATAGTATACATTCTTTATTTTCAAAAAAGAAATGAATATTTTAATTTTGATGATATAATAAATAATATATATGGAATTTATAAAGATTGTAATATAATATTTGCAAATTTGCTTCATGAAACAGTTGAATATGAAAATTTTATATTTATAAGAGATAAAATTATTTCTTCATTCCAAGATGGATATTTAACAAATATAACTTTAAATCATATTAAGTATACAAGTAGTAATTATTCATTATTATCTAATATAACTTATAAAATAAAAATTCCAAATTCAAAAGATATTGTAATTCCAAAAGTAAATAATATTTTATTACCAATTATTTCAAATGTAAAAATGGATAAAAAATCATCAAAAGCAAAAATAGCTCAATTATTTAATGGAGATATTTGTGATATTATATTTGAAAATAATGCAACACAATATAAAATTTGTTCAAATTTCTGGTCTTCAATTCTTAAACAAGGATTAATACAATGTATTACTCAAATATCAGTTGAAATTAATACAATTTTAGATGAAATGGGAGATGTAAATAAAGGAATACTTAGTTTTTATGATTTTATTAATAAAAGTACTTTTTCTCAATTAAAAACTTTTATAAATTATTATTTTTTGGAAAGTTTTAGAAAAAATGATGAATTTTTTAATTCAATGAGGAAAGAAAAATTAAATTTATTACATAAAATTTTAAATTATCTTTTAGTTTTATTTATTATTATTCTTCTTGTTTTATTTATTTTTTTACTCTTAATAATTTATTCTGCTAAAACAATGTTTTCTTCTTTTTTAGGTTTTATAGGAATTATTCCAATTCAATATCTTTTTGAAGATGAATTTTTTTATAAAGATGTATTAAAACTTGAAGAAGATATATTTGATTAATTATTATAATTTTTAATATAAATTTATAAATGATTTTTTTACTTTTAAAAAAATCTAAAAAAAAATTAAATTAAATAAATAGCTTATTATATTTTTAATTAATGTCCGACCCAGAAAAGAAAAAAAGATTAGAAGCAATTCGTAGAAAAAAAGAACAATTACAAAGAGAATTAGATGAATCAAAAAAAAAAAAAGAAGAGCCAAATTCTCAAAAAAAAACAATAGAACAAATAGCAAAAGAAGCTCTTGAATTAACAAAGGAAAAGTCAATTTCTTTAGAACAAAATAATATAGAATCAAAGAAAATAATAGAAAGTTTTGGTAGAAAAAAAATGCTAGAAAGTTTAAGAATATGTTCAGAACATCAATTTTTTAATAATACAAAACCTGATACTTATAGTGTATCAACTCAATATTATAATTTAAGAGATAATGAAGAAAATGAAAATGAAGAAGACAACCCAGAAAAAATACAAAAAAAACAACATATTCCATTATTTTTACATAAAGCTTCTTTAATTATGGATAATGATGATAAATTTGATTTTAGAGAAAAAAAATATGGTTTAATACCAAAAAATCAAAAAAAAGAAATTTTAGAAAAACGAAGTGAAGAATTAACAAATTTCCTTCAAAGACAAAAGAAAATAACAGAAAAGGCATTAAACGAAAATGATTTATATGAAATATTAGAAAAAGGAGATTCTCTCTTTGAAAATAATCCTTCAGAAAAAACAAAAGAATTATTAACATTTTTTGATTCAAATTGTGTAAATAGAACAATAAATAGTTTACAATGGTCATTAAAGTATACAGAATTATTATTAACATCATATACAAAACCAAAAGAAATTTTATCAGAAAAAAATGGTTTAATAAATTTATGGTCTCTTGCATTAAGAGATTACCCTGAATTTACCTTAACATGTCAAGCAGAAATAACAAGTTCAATTTTTCATACATACACCCCAAAATTAATAATAGGAGGAACATTCGCAGGTCAAGTTCTCCTTTGGGATACAAGAGGTAGTGAAGTTCCAATAATGAAAACACCACTTGGTGTAATTGAAGATAGTCATAATAGTCCAATTGTAGGTTTAGGTGTTGTTGGTACTACAATTTCTAATCAAATAATTTCTGTTAGTAATGGTATTATTTGCCTTTGGTCATTATCAAATTTAAGTAAACCAATAAAGAAAATTGAATTAAAACATGATGATAATAATTATCAAATTAAAGAAATTGGTGTTTTATGTATGGGAATGCAACAATATGAAAATAATAATTTATTAATTGGTAGTGATGATAATTCAATTTATCAAATTACATTACATGGAAATGAAAATGAAGAAAATAATCAAAATTTAGTTGCTTCATTTAAAGCACATGAAGGACCAATTTATTCTGTTACTCCTCATCCAGGAGATCCTTTTAATACTTATAATTTCTCACAATTATTTTTGTCTTCTTCAGCTGATTGGACAACTAGACTTTGGAGTAAAGGACAAGTTGATAATCCTTTAATTGTAATTGATAATAATGAAGATAGTATTTATTGTTCTAAATGGTGCCCTACTAATGCTTCTGTTATTGCTTGTGGTGATGGTGGTGGAAATGTTGATTTTTATAATTTTAATAAAGATTTAGAAGTACCTGTTTATAAAATGAATATTGGTAAAGCTGTTGTTAATAATATTAGTTGGAGTTATAATGGAAAAAAAATTGCTATTGGAGATTCTGGAGGAAAAGTTAAAGTTTTTGAAGTTTCTAAAGATATTTATAGAGGTACTCAAGAAGATTCTATGAAGTTTGATAAGATTATTTCTTCTATTAAGTTGAATAAGTAAAATTATTTTTAAAAAGATGTTCAATTTTTTAATTTTTATTATATAAAAAAAAATTTAAGTTAATTTTTATAAAAAAATTAATTATATATATTATTTTTTAGCTTTTTTGAATTTTTATATATTTTTTTTTGGGAAAAATTTTTGAATTTTGTTTTTTTATATAATAGAATTGTTTATTTTATTTCTATTTGATAAAGTCAGTGATTTTATAGATTTTGATGAATTTTGCTCTTGTTTTATATTAAAATTTTTTAATCTAAGGAATTTATTCTTTAGTTGAATATTATTTATATTTGAATTAATATTTTTAATAATAATAGAATTATTAAAGTCATGTGAAGTAGCTTTTTCTTTAAAAGATAAAAAAAATTTTGATATATTAATCTTTTTATTAGGAGTTTTATTTGATTTATTTGAAAAAATCTCATTTAATTTTTCTTTTTTAATACCTAAATTTTTAAAATATAAATTTAATTGTTTTTGTTTTATTAAATGAATATTACTTTGATTTTGATCTCCTTTTTTTATTAATCTAATTTTATACATATTTAATTTATTTTTATTTTCAATATAAGAATTTTTGTTTTCTAAATTATTAATTAGAAGAGGAGGAATTCTTTTTAATTGTTTGCTTTTTGATTTGTTTCTTGTAATATCCTCTGAATTATTTTGAACCATTTCTAATGTTCTTAAACTATTTTTAGGAGATAATAATAATTTATTACTTAATGAAGTATCCTTTTTTTCTAACTGTTTATTAATATAAAATAAGGCATCTTTTAGTTTTTTATTAGAAAATATTTTTTTAGGAAAATTAGAATAAGAAAACTTATTTTTGTTTTTATCATTTCTTAAACAAAATTCTATATTATAATTACTATAAATTATATTATTATGCTTATCTTTTGACATTACTTTTTAATATTGATATTTTTGAAAAAAAATCTAAAATAAAATAATCTTTTTTAAGTTAAAGAAATTTGATTACTTTATAAATAAAAATAACTAATGAATTTTGAAATAAATTTATTTTTACCATTATTTTTTTTTTATATTAATTCAGAAATTAATATTTATATTCTTTTTTTTAATCATAACTATTTTTGTATTTAAAAATAAAAACATTTAAAAACTCCAAGAAATATATATAAAAAACCAAATAAAAATAAAAAAAATTTAAAGTATTTATAATTTTATTAGTTAATCATTATTTTATCTCAATTAATACCAATCAATCATAAGATCAATCTATAAAAATAAAAGATATAACATTAATTATATTTATAATAATTAGAGTATAATATTCATTGATACAAATTTAAATTGAACTTATTTCCTTTTTTCAATTAACTAACATAATTTATATAAAAATCCTATTTATATATATGACAATAAAAAAAAAATAAATTAAAAAATATCAGCCCAATTAGGATCATAATCAACATCTTTTTCATCATCATTATTATAAGAAGAAAGTAATGAATCCCCATTTACATTATCTTTATTTTCCAATTCCTTTTTAGCATAATTTAAATATAATATATTATACTCTTTAAATTCTTTCAATTGAACAATTTTAGGAATATAAGGAGCATTTAAATTTAATTCTAATAAATCATCCCAATTAAAATCTTTAAAAATACTTAATAATTTCGCTTTTTCAAGACTACAAATTCGATGAGTAAATTTTTTTTTAAGTAAATTATTAATTAATTGATTTACTTTAGGATCACCATTTCTTAAAATTAATTCTTTCTTAATAACTTCTCTATAAACATCAATAGGATCTTTTGCATTTTTTCCAAAAGGATAATATCCATAATAAATTTCATGTGCAATAATACCAATTGACCAATAATCACATGATAAACCATAACCTTTTCCTAATAAAACTTCAGGTGAAATATAATGTGGTGTTCCAGTTATTGTATTAGTAAAATCTTTTTTTAATTCTATACTAGTTCCAAAATCTATTAATTTTAAATATCCTCTTTCATTTACCATTATATTATCTGGTTTTAAATCTCTATGACATATTCTCATTGAATTTAAATAATCTATTACTATTAAAAGTGTTGCTATATAAAATTTAGTTTCTTCTAAATTTCTTAATTGCTTTTGTTGACGAGGTGATAAATATTTACTTAAACATCTTCCTGATATATATTCTAAAAGGAAAAAAATGTAATTTTCTGTTTTAAATGTTTTTACTAATTTCATTATGAATGGATGTTCTAATTTTAATAATATATTTCTTTCTTGTATAAAATATTTTATTAATATTTTTTGTTTATCTGCTGCTTTTTTATTAACTGCCTTAATAGCAAAAAAATTTTTTGAATTATGTACTAAAGAAACATTACCAAATTTTCCTTTTCCTAAAACTTTACAAAAAAATAAATCATTTAAAGTTAAATTAAAATTATCTTGTAAAGAAATTTTCTTAGCTAAATAATTCAACATATGTTTATCAATAAAAGAATTAAAATCATCTTTAGATAAAGAAAATAAACTAGTATCAGTTTCAGCAATAACTGTAGCAGATCTTGGTTCATTTATTAATAAAGCAACTTCACCAAAACAATTCCCTTCACATAATTCTCTCACAAATTTTTTATCTTTAAAAGCTTTAACTTTCCCTTTAATAATTAAATATAATTTATCTCCCATTTCTCCTTCTTCAAATATTTTTTCTCCTTTTTTAAATTTTTCTTTCTTCATCATTATTCCAATATTAACTAATCTATTTTCTGATGTTTCATGAAAAAGAGAAATTTTCTTTAAATGACTTATTTTACTAAATAATGATAATATTTTCTTTTTTTCAATTTTTAAATTTAATTTAGGTACAATTTCATCCCAATCAAATTCAATTGTTCTACATTCACCTTGACATATTATATCTATATCACTAAAATGATTTGATTTAATTAATACATCACCAAATAATTCTCCTCTTTTTGCTATTATTTCTCCTGTTCTTGCATTCATTAAATTTCCAGTTATTAAAACATAAAATTTCTTTTTAACACTTTTATTATGTTCTAAAAAAATATCATTATGACCATAACAATTAATTTTACAACATTCAAATAATTTATTAAAATAATTTGCATTTGCAAATATTTTCATATATTTACTATTTTTCAAAGCTTCTTTAGTAATTGAAGATAAAATAACTTGTTTAAAATCTTTACCTAAACATTCAATTAAAAAACTTTCAGAAACTTGATAACAAATTGTTTTTTCAACTACATAAACAGATAAACTTCTATGAGTATTAAATAAAACTGCACTTTCACCAAAAAAATCTTTTGGTCCTAAAACTCTAATTTCTTGATCTCCTTTAAAACATTTAACACAACCACTTTTAATTATATAAATACTTTGTCCTACATCACCTTCATAAACTATTGTTTGTTTATTATCAAATTCACATTTTAACATTCCAATTGCTAATGCATTTAAATGAACATTATCTAAAACATTGAAAATTGCACTTGCTTTTAAAAAAGTTAATCTTTCTTTTAAATCACCTTCATTTATTTTTGAAACAATTTCTCTAAAAATTTTCCCATTTAATAAATATAAAACACAATTTTCAATACATTTTACTGTTGCTGTTCTTTTTTTATTTTCAATTAAAGCTAATTCACCAAAATTATCATCTTGATTTAATATTTTTGAACCATAATCTGTTATTAATTCTAATTTTCCTTCTTTTACTATGTAAAAATAATTTCCTTTATCTCCTTTATTAAATAATGTTGTTCCTTTTAATAATGTTCTAATTTCTAATGAATCTATAATCTTTGATATTATTTGAGGATCTTTATTTTTGAATAAAAAATGATTTTGTAATGATTGTTGTATTGATAATCTATCATTCTGAGAAAATATTGGTTTTATTTTACTTGGTTTTTCTATATTTGTTACATTTTCTTGTTGAAGTTTAGTCATTGGTTCTGTTGATTGGAATTTTGATAAATTTATATGTTCAAAGTTATTATATGATTTATGGGGATATATTTTTTTTTTTTTTGATTCTTTTATCTCATTATTTTTAACATTATTATTAATTTTTAGAAATAAATTTGGATTTTTAATATTTTCTCTTGGAATAAAATTCTTATTTTGATTATCTTCTTTGTTATTTTGTTTAATTATTTCTACTTGAAAATTTTCTTTTCCATTATTAATTACTTCAGGGGGAATATTAGATTTTATTATTTCAGAATCATCTTTTTTTTTTAATTGCACACATCCCATTTTATTTAGAAAGTTTATTTTTCATAATGAATAATACAAAAATAAATTAAATTTTCTCAAAAACCTAATAAACTAAATACAAAAAAAAAAAATATAAATATATTAAAATGAAAAATCATAATATATAAATTATATAAATTATAAAAATAAAAAATAACTTCTCAAATAAAAAAAAAATGTTACTTCAAACAAAAGGATCAAATGATGCAATTCCTCCATTTATGTCAAAAGAAGAATTAGAAGCAATTTTATCTCCAATGATAGATCCAAAATATAAAGTAAATGTAAAAGATTGGTTATATTACGCAAAACCAAATGAAAAAAAAGGATTATATATTTTATCAAAAGTAATACAACATAAAGGTGAAAAAATATTTAGAACACAACTAACAAAAACAAAAGAAGAAAAATATGATGTAAGTAAATTAACATTAGAAGATGCATTTAGAAGATATCAACAAAAGAAAACTCAATCATCTTACACAGATTTTTTTGGTGGTGCAGTCGATGAAAAATTTAGATATAATAATATATTTCAATATAAACAATTTAATCATTTAAATTATGCAGAATTTATAAAAAAAGAATATCATCCATATATTCAAAATTGGCTTTCAATGGAAAGAACAGAATTATATAAAGAATATGTTTTAGATTTTTTAAGATCATTTTTAGCAACAATAAGAGCAAATAGGAAATTTGTAACTCAATATAGTGAAGATTATCAAAATTCGAAACCATGGGATAAATTTAAGACTGAAAGTGCTAAAGTTGAAAGAGAAAAAATACCAACTCATAATCCAACTATTGAAGAAATGCAAGCTAGATTAGAATTAGAGAGACAAGCTATTATTGATAAAGAAAAAAATTCTGGTATTGTTTTTAATGATCAAATTTCAAATGCTGAAGAAATGAAAAAAAGAAAAGAAGAATTAGTTAATGGAAATAGAAATTTACTTAAAGGTATTTATGTTGGGAATATGAGTACTAATTATCAAGATTCTTATAAAGGTTTACAAAATAAATATCCATTTTCAGTTAAAAGTGATTTTTATACTAGTATGGTAAAAGGAATTATTCCTGATAAATATACTATGGATTATACTAAAGAACAAACTGAAATTAGTGATGAATTGAAAAATAATGTTAGGAATATGCTTTTTCATTAATTAAAAATGATTTTTAAATAAAGTTTTTATTTATTGATTTTTCTTTTTTTTTATTTTTAAAATATTCATAAATTTCCTTTTTATTTCATTAATTAAAATATTTTATAAATTTTATAAATAAATTGTTTTGAAATATGTAAAATTATACAATTTTTACTTCATAAATCTTAATTAGAATTGTTTTTTGTTTCATTTATTTTAAATCAAAAATTTATTAAGCATTTCTTAATCTTATTATTCATAATCAAAATTTTATTTATTATTTCTGAGTCTCATATATCTTTCCAGTAATTTAAATTTATATAGACTTGAATTTTAATCTCATATAAGCTTCTTCATTATTATTAATTATATTTCTATATTTTTCAAAACAAATAATATTAAATTTTATAAAAAAAAATTCATAATTATTTTTTTAAATTTATTATTTAATATGGAATGAAATTTCAATATATGAAATATATTTAATATGTTAGAAGAAATAAAATGTCCTATTTGTAATGAATTTTATAATTCTGAAGGGAGAATTCCAATTATTTTAAATATGTGTGATCATAATATATGTCAAGAATGTTTATTTTTAACAGAAGATAATAAATGTCCATTAGATGGGAAATCAATTAATATTTCTCAAATATCAATAAATACAATATTTCTTAATTTAATTGAAGATTTAAATACAAAAGATCCAAATATTTTTAATCCAGAAGATACAGAGATAAAAGAAAAAGAAGAAAAATTAAATATTCAAATTGATTTAATTTCTGAATATTTAAAAATTATTCAAGGCAATTATTTTATAGATGATAAACAAGAATATATTGATAATACAAAAAAAAATATATATAATGATTATTGTAAAGCTAAGGAAGAAATAGAAAAATATTATTCAGAATATAAAACATTAACACCAAAAATTGAAACAGTATTAAAAGATTTAGATAAAAATTATTTGAATTTTAACAATTCAATATTAAATGAATTTGAAAAAGATACTAATGAAATTAAAGAAAAATATTCAAAATATCAAAATTTAGTAAATTTATTTTTTGATAAATTAAATAATAATATTTTATTAAAAAGTTACAATCCAAAAGAATATATTGAAGAATCAGATAAAATAATTGCTCAAAGTGAAGAAATTTTAAGTAAAGTGAATGAATATAATGAAAAAACAATTAAAATTTTTTTTAAAATAAAAGATATAAATTTAGAATTAATAATGTCAACAAGTAAAATTCCAAAAAGAGTAAAAGTTCATTATATTCAAAGGAAAAGTAAAGATATAATGAATTATAATGAAGAAGAAGAAGATGATCCAAATAATTTAATAAAAGAATCTTTATCACATAAAAATGAAGTATTATCTCATAGTAAATCAACATTTAATTTGGAAGGTAATTTATTAAATTCAAATAAATTAAACGGTTCTTTTTCTTTTAATCAAGAAAAACTTTCTTTAGGAAATAGGATTAAACCAAACAAATTAACAAGAGATAATATTGTTTTTATTAAAAATAAAATGAAAAATGATAATATAAATTGTAGTGGATATTCAATTGGTGATGAAGGAGTAAAAAAATTATTAGAATTGTTAATTAAAAAAAATTTAGAAAAAAAAAGTGATAATGTAAAAAAAAATAATTATAAAGATTTAAAATTATCAAAATGTGCTTTAACTAATGAAGGAATGGGTTATATTAAATCTATTTTAGATGTTAGTAAAAATACAATTATTCATTTGAATTTAAGTAGAAATTATTTTGATGATAATTCAATTAATTATATTTGTTCTATTATTAAAATAAATTTACAATTAAAAGAATTTAAATTAAATGATAATAATTTTTCTTCAATGGGAAAATCACAAATTGAATCATTTGTTAAGGAAAATAATCCTAAATTAAGAATTGAATTATAAATTAGTGTTATTATAAATTTAACCGAATATTTATTTTCAAATAAAATATATTGGATAAAAAATAAAATTAAAATAAATTTGAAAAATCTCAAAAATTCAAAAAATTAAAAGAAAAAACTTTATATTTAGTATATTTTATTAATTTTAATTATGCATTATAAAAAAGTGCATAATTCTTGCATTTTCATTCATTTTCATCTACAAGAAAAATAATTTATATAAAACTTATTTTTCTTCATTTGAATTTTGTATTTTATAGAATAATAATTTATAATCAATAAATATTTGAATCTAATAAAAAAAATAACTAAAATCTAAATATTATAAAAAAATAAAACTTACATTAAACAACATTTTGATTCAACTTTATTATCATTATCTTTATTTTCAATAAATACATTATTCCCATTTTTATCTTCAATATCAAGATCAATATTATTATTACTCATAAAATGATTTGAATTATTATTACTCTTAAACAAAATATAATTATTCCCATTTGTAGTTTCATTTTTTCTTTTAACTGAAAGAATACTTTCACTTTCTTTTTTTTGAATACTTTTTTTTTCTGAAATCTGATAAACACTTGTAGATAAACCATCCATATTATTATTACTTTCAGTTTTTCTTTTCCTTAAATCACTTTGAGTAGTCCAATCATAAATAAAATCAAAATTTTCTCCCATTTTATCACATAATAAACTACTAAAAAGTCCTTTTAACATATCATAATCAGGATCATCAGTATAACCTAAATTCCTAGTATAAGTAACATATTCTTGAAATTCTTCAGGAAAATTTTTGCATAATTCTTCACTTGTAGTTTCTTTTTTTTTTTCTAAAATTTTTTGATATCTTTCTTCTTTAGTTTTAACTTTTAATCCTTGCCAAGGTAAACTTCCCCTTAAAAAATATAATAAAACATAACCAACACTTTCTAAATCATCTCTTCTACTTTGTTCATATTCTTCTAAAGCGTGAATTGAAGCATATCTCGCAGTACCAGTTAATTTTTTTTTTTTAATATAAGGATATTGAACTAAAGTTCTACTTGATCTAAATTTTTTAGCTAAACCAAAATCAATAATATATAAATGTGCATTATTTTCACTATTTCCCATAACAAAATTATCTGGTTTAATATCTCTATGAATAATATGTTTATCATGTATACTTTGTAAAATATTCATCATTTGAAATGCTAATAAACTAACTGTTTTTACTGAAAAATTTTTGTGAATGTTTATTAAATCTTCTAAACTTTTATCCATTAATTGCATTATTAAAATATTATAATCTCCACTTGTTCCAAATGATTCTATATTTGGAATGTTTGGTCCTCTTAAATAATTCATTATTGTTGCTTCACTTTCCAATAAACTCTGACTTCTAGATTTATTTTCGAATTTCATTGCATAATATACTTTATTATATTCTGCTTTATATACTTTGCCAAAGGAACCTTCTCCCAATTTTTTTATTGTGCGATATTTTTGAAAAAATACTTTATTTAATAAATGATCATTATTCGATGCATGTTGTATATTATTTTCACTTTGAGCTTGATTTTTATGTATATCATCCATTTAATTTATATAAATTATTTATTATAAATATAATGTATATTTTTGAACAACTAATATTTAAAATAATAAATAAAATATATAATTTTTGAAATACAATATAAAAAATATATTTCAATTAAAAAAATAAATATATATTATAAGAACTATTAAAAATTCGATTTTTAAATAAATCAATAATTGGCAATATTTATAAAATATTTATCAATAGAAATCTTTATTTTATTTAGATATAATAAAAATAATTTAATTTTTTAAAAATATAAAAAATCATTTTTTTTAAAGAATATAATAGCACAAATAAAAGAAAAAAAATTAAAATTTCTTTATTTGAAATAAATTCTAAATATATATTAAGAATTTGAGTATTTAAAATAAGTCATTTTAAATAATAAAAAATTAAAATTAAAAAAATGGATACAAAAGATTATATAGACTTTAGTCAAATAAAAGAATTTGTAGGAGTAAAAGATGATCATTTATTTATTAAATATTTAAAAGAAGTATATAAAGATTTAGCAGATCGTTCAGAATCAGATAAAAAAAAAGGAATAATAAAAATGACATTCTTTGATTATATTAAATTACCTATATTTATATCAGAAAAAGTTTTTAAAGCTTTTGATGAAGATAAAGATAATTATTTAAATCCAAAAGAATTTGTTTTTGGAATGAATAAATTATATAATGGAACTTTTGCAGAAACATTAGAAATAGTATTTTCATTATTAGATTTTAATAATGATGGAATTATTGAACCAGATGATGTTGGAATGATGTTAAGTTATCTTCCTTTAAAAACAGATAAATCTAATATTGAATATAAATACCAAATGAAATCTTTAGATGAAATTGATGAAATTTTGAAAAGTACTTTCGAAGGAAAAAAAGGTTTAAAAATAGATGAATTTTCTGAAATAATTCAAAATAGAAAAAGTGATGTTTATTTGCAAATATTATGTTTTTTATATCAGAAAAAACCATTCTCTGAAGAAAATATTAATGTTTTAATTCCTAAAAATCACCCACATAGAAAAACAAGTGCTAATTTAGAAAGTAAATTTATTCCTTCTCCTAATAAAAAATCTTCTCTTTCACCTGCAAGTGTTTTAATTCAAAGTTCTAATTTAAAAATGCATTTTGAATTATGTTCTAATAAAAATTTAACTCCTGAAGTTTCTGGAATTTCTGGTATGATTAGATTTCATAATGAAAATATTCCAAATAAAAATATTGATGAAAATTCTACTCTTAATGATATTATTAATAATTCTAAAAATATTTATCAAAGTCCTGGAAAAATATTAAAAGGAAAAAAAGGTATGAAAGTTGATCCTTTTAGTTTAGAAAATCAATTAATTAAAATGAATGATGATGAAGATGAAAAAAAAAATGAAATTGAAACACTTAAAGATAATATAAATAAAATTGATATAAGTCCTGATAAAACAAATCAAGATAAGAATAATAATGATAATGATAATGAAAATTTAAATGAAATCAGTGTTCCAAAGAAAGATATTTTATTTGAAGATTATATATATAAAGTTAGTGAAAATACAAAATTAAAACAATTTTATTTAGTTCTTATTGGAAAAGATATATTTTACTATAAAACAGAAAATAAAGAGAAAGTATTAGGAATGCATAATTTATCAGGATGTTATGTAAAGGAAAATGGAGCAAAAGTATATAATAAAAAAACATTTTATTCTTTCCAAATTATTTTTCCATCAAGAGTAAGAAATTATTATTGTACATCAAAAGAAACATGTGATAATTTCATAATAAATTTAAAAAAAGCTTTTGGTTATTTAAATTTCTTCGATTATTATGAAATGTTGGATGATTTAGGAGAAGGAATATTTGGTGTTGTTAAATTAGGACTTTATAAAAAAACAAAAGAAAGAGTAGCAATTAAAATAATAAAAAAGGAATCAACAAAACAAAATGATATGGAATTAGTAAGAACAGAAATAGATATAATGAAATTATGTCATCATCCAAATATAGTAAGATTACTTGATCATTTTGAAAATGCAGATTATATTTTTATAGTAATGGAATATATTGCAGGAGGAGATTTAGGTGAATATATGAAGAAAAATAATTATAATTTCGAAGAAGAAAGAGTAAGTGAAATAATATATCAAATAACACTTGGATTAAAATATTTACATCATTTTGGTATTATACATAGAGATTTAAAACCAGATAATATAATGTTAACTGAATCAAGTGATAAAGGAATAGTAAAAATAATGGATTTTGGATTAAGTAAAATATTAGGAAAGAATGAAAGAAGTATTGAAGGTTTTGGTACTTTAACTTTTGTTGCTCCTGAAGTTTTAATTAGAACTCCTTATAATAAAGAAATTGATATTTGGAGTTTAGGTGTTACAATTTATTTAATGTTAAGTGGTACTTTACCTTTTGATGATGAAGATGATAATGAAGAAAAAATTGCTAAATTAGCAGTTTATTCTGAAGTTAGATTTCCTAAAAATATTTGGGGAAAAAGAAGTAATGAAGTTATTGATTTGATTAAAAGATGTTTAATTAAAGAACCTAAGTTTAGAATTAAAGTTGATGATATTTTGAATCATGAATGGATAAAAAAGTATAATTGTAATGATTAAGTGTTATTAAGTATAAAATATAATTAGTGCTATAAAAAGGTTTTAAAATTAAATAATAGAATATTTTTTTCTTTAATGTTGAATTATATATTTTTCAAATATATTTTTAAATTTATATTAATGGTTAATTAATAAATTATTTTTGAAAATAATTATTTTAAATAAGAGTTATTAATTTTGAACTAATAATGAATTTAACTTCTTTTTTTTGATATTATTAAAAAATATATAATCATTCATAATGCTTGAGAAAGTATCAAATTTAATTTGTTTTCAAAAATAGAATTTCTTTACAATTTAAATTCAAATTGAGAGAAAAATTAATTGAAATTATTATTAAATTAGATAATATAATATATATATATCTAAAATTAAAAATAATTATTAATAATAATGATATTTATAAATAAATTTAATCATTTTAATCTGAATATTTTTTATTGGGGATTGGGGATTGGGCCCAATCCCCAATCCCCAATCCCCAATCCCCAATCCCCAATCCCCAATCCCCAATCCCCAAATAT
>JAEEGK010006326.1_pt1 | contig 28507 bp, 26 predicted proteins | sample 8958771 | NCBI WGS metagenome assembly JAEEGK01 (sample SAMN16246547, study PRJNA631951) | gut metagenome | biome: gut microbiome; feature: rumen; material: SC-attached | host: Bos | place: Iran: Karaj | collected 2018-10 | reverse complement strand
CTTCGTGTTATGCAGAAAAACGGAGGAAAGATCGTGGGCGAAGATGAGGGGCACTTTTTCGTCAGGATAGCAAATCTCGGGAAAATCGCAGGATCCATTTGGAAGAAGTAGATCCCGGCAATTGGCGCAGGAAGAAATGGATTATTTTGTTTCTGTTGTAAATAAATTTGTTAAAGAAAAGTATACTATTTATGAGAATGCAAATAGGCAGGAGCATATAAGATGGAAAAAGCGGACATGATATACGATCTTTCGTTGATATGGTCAACCGTCAAAGACATATTTCCCTATTTTGATCGATTGCCATTCGACTGGGATGAACGATATCGTACATTTCTAGAAAAGATACTATCCACAGTCGATGAACGCGATTTTCATAACCAATTAAGCGAATTCATGGCAGGTCTGAATGACGGGCATACTAAATATATCCCACCCGCAGAATTTAGAGAGAAAAATACTAGTTCCCGTCCGGAAGCACCTTCCTTTAATTTTGATAATGGTACACTTACAATAAGAATCAACGAATTCTTATCGGACCACTCTGCTTGGGTTAAGGAGCTCCTCGAAACAAACCCTGATACAACTTTGGTCAGATTGGATATCCGTGACAATATCGGCGGGAATACATTTTATGCCGCAAACATTGCCAAACTGTTTATTCCAGGAGTTTTTCACGGCTGCCAAAAATGGACGCAGCTACACAGAGCTATTGATGATGCCAGCGCAAGTCAGATAGCTGGCTTTGATGAGGCTCGACTCCTGAAATATAAGGAAGACGGTCTACTTGATGAAAAAGAGGTATCTGATGCCAAAAGACTAATAAATCATACTCAATTCGAATATTACACGGATTCTCACGGTGCAGAAGATAATGTTGCCGTATATAAAGGCCCAATGGAGTTGCTGATATCAAGAAATACCGTTTCAGCTGCAGAGGATTTTACTGCTATGTTCAAAAGTAACCACAGGGCTACGCTTATAGGGGAACCAACATTCGGCTCAACGGGAACGCCGTATATGATTAAATTACGCTGTGGCGGACGCGCACAGGTTGTTTCCGTCGGCTATCGCTTATTGGACGGAACGGAATTTATTGGAAAAGGGATTGATCCCGATATTTTGAAGTGAATGTGAGTTAGGATTGTAAAATTGCTTGTCCTATTATTTTGAATCAAGCCTTAGCCCGTTGCCTACGAGGGTCCTGGGCAGCCCCCGGTAAGAAACAGGTAATAAGCAAAGAATTTTAAGAATGCCCAATTTATGCGGGTTTCAGCCACTAAAAAGTTCTCAAAGAGAAAAAGGAGCTGACTACAAAACAATATATGTACAATGGTTATGCTATGTGCTAGAGTCATATTTTAGACATAAAGATTTACTGGTGGAATATTTTCAGAATTTATAGATAATGATTATGGAAATCTTATATATTTTGGAAGTGGTTTGTTGATTGAATTTAAGCTGATTATTGGCCGATGAAGATTTTAAATACCTCGAAAATTGTACGCTGGTAAATAAAGATGCTTATGTAAATGACATTCATGAGCTTGTTAAATATAGCTGGAGAAAAGAAATGTAACGGGGAGTTTGGGGAATGGACATTAAAGTATGTGGATTAACTAGGGATATGGCAGATGATTATATTGATTATTTCGATAATAGAGCATTTTCTGATGGTAACATTCAGAAGGGGTGTTATTGTGTATGGCATCATTGGACTGAAAAACATGAGCAAGAGCGTAACTTAATGCCGGAGAATGAGAGACCATTTCGAAAAAGAGATTACGCAAAAGAATTGATAGAAAGGGGAATTCTGAACGGCTTTGTGGCTATACATGAAGACAAAATTGTAGGATTTTGTAACGCGGATCTCAAAGATAACTATTTTAGGCTAAGCAAGGAGAATACACCAAATAGCTGGATTGGCGCTCGTGAAGGAGATAAAATTCTTTCTATCGTGTGCTTTACTGTTGAGCCAGATATGCGCAGAAAAGGAATAGCAAAAGCTATGTTGGATTGTGCATGTCGGTATGCAAAAGAAAATGGATACGATTTCGTTGAAGGATATCCTTCGCAGGGGGATTTTTCTGTAAGTGATTGTGGAGGTTCTGTAGAAATGTATACAAATCAGGGATTTGATATTATTGAAATTCCTAATGGGGTGGTTGCTAGAAAGAAATTATAATTCGAAAGTTGCCACCAGTTGTGTACAGTAGTCCTGAGCTTTCTACCGTACACAACAGGTAAACAGCAACTTGATGAAGAAATGCCTCAAATACGGCATTTTCACTTCATTAATCGTTCTCAAAGAGATAATTCGCGCGGTTCACAAAACCGAATACCTTTTCATCAAAAAAGCCCGAAACTCGATGTTTCGGGCTTTTTCATATTTTGAGCCGGTAAATTGATATTAAAATGCGGCACTATCCTATTTTTATATTTTTTGTACCCACTTTTTCCTGAAATCTGACGTCATGCTCGACCAAAAGCATGGTAGGCTCATATTGCAGAATCAGTTTTTCAATCTGCATCCGTGAGAACACATCGACAAAATTCAAAGGTTCATCCCAGATATATAAATGCGCCGGCGTAATAAGGCTTGCAGCTATCAGCACCTTTTTCTTCTGCCCTTCGGAAAAATCCTCCATATTTTTCACGAACTGCTCCCGCCCGAAATCAAGCTGCCTGAGCACCGCAAGGAAAAGGCTTTCATTAAGGCTCTTGCTCTCACAGTATTTCCGCAAAGAGCCTGATAAAAACGACGTATCCTGATTGACATATGATACAATCATGCCGGATGCTACTTCAAGCTCGCCGGATATAATCAGCCCCGACTCTGCCCCCTTATCTCTGTGCGCCTTCCTTTGCATGATCGCTTTAAGAACGCTCGATTTTCCGCACCCGTTTTCGCCGGAAAGGATGATTCTTTCGCCGCGTTTTATCTGGAATCGCAGCCCTGAGAATAATTCTTTCTCAGCGCCTTCATATCTTAATGACAGATTATTAGCGCTCACCAGCACTTCCTTATGGAATCTGAGCGGCTGAATTTTCAGGTCGGAAACCTTCTCAATATCCTGCAACAGACCCTCTTTTTCTTCAATCTCGCGGTCTATACGCTGCTCATAGGATTTTACACGCGCCTGCATCTTTTTGGTTTTTGTCCCAATGAATGTTCTGGCGTTGATGCTCCTGTCATGCTCTTTGACGGGGTCGAATCCTATTTTGGAATTCTCGTTCTTATCCGCCCACCTGTTGGTTCTGTCGGCGGCAGCCTTCAGCTTCCCTATCTCTTTCCGGTGTTTTTCGTTTTCTGCCTGACGAAAAGCGTCTTTCTTTTCCTTATTCTCCCACCAGCTTGAGAAATTGCCTGTCTGCACTTCGATTGTAGTTCTGTTTAATACCAATACGTGATCGCAAACTCTGTCGAGCAGTTCTCGGTCATGTGAAACAAGGATGAATCCCTTTTTTGATGCGAGATATTCTCTCACAATAGTTCGTGCCTGTGTATCCAGATGGTTTGTTGGCTCATCGATCAAAAGAAACTCATTCTCCGCCGCAAACAAAACAGCCAGCATCACCCTTGTTCGTTCTCCAAAGCTAAGCGTCTCAAACGGTCTATACAGACATTCAGGATCCATTTTAAGCTCGTTCATTTGGATCAGAACTTGCCATAGCTCCGTATTCGGTTTCCACTTTTCAATAAGTTCCGCAGCATTTTCGGATAAATCCGAGTCAGTTACGCGGTACGGAAAATAATCGAACGAGGCGCCGGACTTGATGCTGCCCCGGTATTCGTATCTCCCCATAAAAAGGTTCAGCAAAGTCGTCTTACCCTTGCCGTTTCTTCCAATCAGCCCCAATTTCCAATCCGTATCAACGTTGAATGAAACACCCTTAAAAATCTCATCTGCGCTTCCGTCATAAGAAAACGTCAGGTCGGTCACTTGTATCTGCGCCATATTCATCGCCTCCGATATCTATGATGGCACAAAAAAATCTGCTTCGCACCGAAGCAGATTACACGCACAAATGAAGGCCCAATATATGCCGAAGGGACGCAGTATCATTACATGATGGCTTCAAAATGAACATGATAATCCGATTCGGCATACACAAACAGACCCTTTCGGGCCATATAGTAAAAAGTTCGTATTTACCAAATCAAATTATCTGTTTTTCATTTTTTCACCTATGCACTGTATGAGCGCCATTCTTTTTGTTTTCTTAATAATATCACATCTTGGAAAGAATTGCAACTACTATCGGAAACCACAGAAATTTTGAACTCATTGAGAACTTGAATAATATATTAGGGCAACACCGCATAATTCCGGCGCATAGATTGCGCCGTCAGGATTTTCGTCAGATTGTTCAAAAAACGCAGGTAATACTTTGTGTATTGCCGAGTATTTTTGGACGATATGACGGAATATTCTGCAAGTAAGATATGTGCCGAGAATTATGCGGTGTTGCCTTAGGTAAGTTCTCAACTAACTGCTTTGTGTTAGAAAAAAGGTGACTTTTGAGCAGATAGAGTTTACGCTTACTCGGTTAAACACAAAAGCCGGGCTGCGATTTGCAGCCCGGCTATTAGATTCTTACCCTTCCGCGCTGAGCGTTCCCGGCGCGGTCAGGCGTCTGCGCCACTTGCCGAAGAAGAAATACGCCGCGACGAGCGCGCTGTTGAAAAACCAGCTCGTCGGGTAACTGAGCGTCACGTTGAAAAGTGTGGGGCTCCAAAGCGTATGTATCGCAAAAACCCACAGCACGCGGAAGCCGCAGGTTCCGATAAGGGTTATGAGCATTGGGCGGAAGGTCTCGCCGCAGCCGCGTATCGACGCGCCGAAAACCTCCCCGAAGAGGTACAGAATCAAAAACGGAACCTCGATATGCGCCACGGTTACAGCCGCCTCGATGATAGCCTCGTCGGAGTTGAAAAGATACGCAAGCGGGCGCACGAAAATGAAAATCACGAGGCACAGCGGCAAAATTATCGCCGCGCTCACGGCGAAGGTGCTGCGTATGCTGCCATGCACGCGGTCAAAGCGCCGCGCGCCGTAATTTTGCGCCACGAAGGTCGAGACGGTGATGCCGATTGCGTCATAGAATATCCAAACAACGCTCGTAATGTTGGAAACGACGCCGCGCCCGGCGATAACGTCCGTCCCCAGCGAATTGACCGTGGACTGAATGGCGATATTGGAAATCGAGTACAAAATCCCGGAAATCGCCATCGGGATGCCCAGCCGGACGTTCGCGCGAAACTCCGCCGCGTGGAAACGAATCTTCTTTATCCGCAGCGCCGCGTCGTTATCCGCGCGGCAGAGCTTGCCGACGGCGAGCGCCGCGCTCACAAAATGGGAAAGCGCCGTCGCCACGGCGACGCCCATCACGCCCCAATGGAAAACGAGCACGAACAGCAGGTCCAGCAGCGTATTGAGCGCGAAGGAGAGGACGAGATAATAAAACGGGTGCTTCGAGTCGCCGATGGCGCGCAGGATGCCCGCCGCCATATCGTAGAGGAACACGCCTATGTACCCGACGAAAAGCACGCGCGTATAGGTCGTCGAGGCTTCAAGCATATCGTCCGGTATCTGCATAAGGCGCATGAAAAGCGGCGTCAGCGGCACGCAGACGGCCACGACCGCGAGCGCGCCCACTATGCTGAAGGCAAAGCCCGTATGCACCGAGCGCTGGATCTGCCCGGAATTTTTCGCGCCCCACGCCTGCCCGACCAGAATGGCCGTGCCGGAGCAGAAGCCCTGAAACAGATTGAGAAAAAGCTTCATCAGGTTCGTCGTGGAATTTATCGCGCCGAGGGCGACCTTTCCGACCCCCTGCCCGACGATTATCGCGTCCACTATCCCGAAAACCTGCTGGAACACGCTTTGCAGGAAAAGGGGTACCATGAAAATCAGAAGCTGCTTCCAGATAGTCCCCTGCGTGATTGCGTTATACTGTTTGTCTGCCATAATTTTGCCTCCCGCTCGGGCAAAGCTCACCCGGCGGGCAATTCCTCCATATCGTCATAAAGATGACAGGCTATCTCATGCCCCGGCTCAAGCATACGCAGCCGGGGTTTTTCGCGCCTGCAAATATCCATGCACCTGTCGCAGCGGTCCTGAAACGGACATCCGGCAGGGAGGTCAACCGGGCTCGGCGCCTCGGAATCAATAATCTCGATGTGCTTATCAAAGTCCATGCCCAGGTCGAAAACCGCCTCCCGCAGCGCCTGCGTATAGGGATGGCAAAGCCCGAGGCCGAGCCGCTCAGCCGGCACGAGCTCCATCACGTTCCCCAGATACATTATCGCCAGCCGGTGCGCGGCTGATTTGACGAGCGCGATATCGTGGCAGATAAAGACCATGGTGATGTTCTTTTCCCTTTGCAGCCGGAGCAGCAGCTCCATTATCCGTTTCTGCACGCTTACGTCCAGCGCGCTCGTTACCTCGTCGCATATAAGAAGCTCCGGCTCAAGGGCGAGGGCGCGCGCGATGCCTACCCGCTGCCGCTGCCCGCCCGACATATCGCAGGCGTAGCGCTCGGCAAAATCCGCCGGAAGCTCGACCATTCTCAAAAGCTCCTCGGCCCGCTCCTTCACCTGCCCGCGCCCGATAAGGCCGAAATTGAGCAGCGGCTCGCAGATTATGTTCTTTATCTTCATGCGCGGGGAAAATGCCCCGGCGGGGTCCTGAAAAACCATCTGGACGTGCCGCCGCGCGCTTCTCAGAGCGCCGCCGCGCAGACGCGCCGTGTCCTCCCCGCGGAAAAGGAGCTGCCCGGAGCTCGGCCTTTCCAGCATGGTAGCCATTCTTATAAAGGTGCTCTTGCCGCAGCCGCTTTCGCCGACGATGCCGAGCGTTTCGCCGCGGTAAACCTTCAGGCTCACCCTGTCGTTAGCCACAAGTTCGCGCCCCTTGGGGGTTCTGAAAATCTTCGTGACCTCCCGCGCCTCCAAAATGACCTCGCGCTCAGGCGTAGACATATTTCTGACCGCTCCCTTCGCCCTCCATCGTCGGAATAGCCGCAAGCAGCTCCCTTGTGTAATCCTGCGCCGGGCAGCGCAGGATTTTCTCCCGGCTCCCCTGCTCCACAATGCGCCCGCTTTTCATAACTATTATTTTATCGGACGGGCCGGACATATAGGCCGCCACGCCGAGATTATGCGTGACGAGGATGATGGAGGTGCGCCGCTCGGTGTGAAGCTCCATCATCTGGCGCACTATCTGCGCCTGCGTCGTAACGTCGAGGGCGGAGGTCGGCTCGTCGGCGAGCAGGAGCCTCGGCTCAAAGCACATCGCCATTGCGATGCCGACGCGCTGGCGCATCCCGCCGGAAAGCTGGAAGGGATAGCTGTGCATCACGTTTTCCGGGTCGGGCAGGCGCATCTGGCGGAGCATATTTATTGCCCGCGCCTGCGCCTCCCTTTTCCCGGCCTTTCTATCCTGCGTCCTGATATATTCGACGAACTGCCGCCCGATGGTGGAAACGGGGTCGATCATCGCGCCCGAATCCTGAAAAATCATCGTAATGTCCCTGCCGCGCAGACTCTCTGCGTAACCGCCGGAGCGCAGCAGACTTCTCCCGTCGAAGAGGATATCCCCCTGCGTGACCTCGCCGCCCTCGGGCAAAAGGCCGAGGATGGAGCGTATCACCGTGGTTTTCCCGCTTCCGGACTCGCCGACGAGGCAGGCGACCTGCCCCGCGCCCAGCTCCAGAGAAAAATCCTCCAAAACGCGCTTTCCGTCGTATTCAACGCTTATTTTATCCACCTTCAGCATAGAAAAAGCTCCTTACAAGGCGTTTTTGACCGGGGCGGAGCCCCGCGCCCGCGCTTTACGCGGCGGGCTTGATGTCCTTCGTCAGCCAGTAAAAGTCGCAGGCCGGGTTTATCGCGCCCGTAACGGCGGCGGAGGAGCAGATGTTGAAGTTATAATAGCCGCCGAGAAGAAGAACGCAGTCCTCGGTGAGGATCCTGTTAAGCTCGGCTATGTACTCATTGCGCTTATCGGTGTCTATCTCGGGCTTGAGCGCCTCGTAAACCCTGTCGAACTCCGGGTTGGAGTAGCGGGCGTAATTATAGCCCGTGCCGGAGCCTGTGTACCAGTGGGAGAGGAAATTGCTCGGGTCGCCCGTGGGGATAATCATTTCGTTGGAGTTTACCATGTCGAAGCTGCCGCTTCTCATGTATTCGCCCTGAGAATCAACCGTCTGAACGCGGCAGTTCACGCCGATTGCCTGGATGAGCGCGGCGTGCGCCTGGGAAATTTCGTTCATCTGGCGGCTCGTGTTGCTCACATAGACGAGCTCGATGTTCTTGCCATCCAGTTCTCTCCAGCCGTCGCCGTCAGAGTCGGTTATACCGGCATCGTCGAGAATTTTCATCGCCTGCTCCGGGTTATAGGCGGCGGGGTCGGGGATTTTTTCGCCGCCCCACTGGGTATAGATGGGCGCGAGAGGCGTGTAGCCCGCCGTGTAGGAGCCGCCGGTGGTAATCGCGCATACGGTCTCGTCGTCAATGGCCATGAAAACGGCCTTTCTGAGCGCGTCGTTGCCGAGGGGGCCTTCAAAGTTTACGTGATAGTAACCGTCGCGCGCACCGGCGACGATGCTTATGTTATAGCCCGCGTCGCGCAGGGCGGGAAGGTCGGAGGCCTGAATGTGCGTGGCGATGTCGGCGGAGCCGTCCAAAAGCGCCTGATAGCGCGAGCCCGGCTCGGAAACGCATACCCAGCTCACGGTCTCGAAGGGAACTTCGCCGTCCCAGTAATTCGGGTTCTTGGCGAGCTGATAGTCATGGTCGGTTGTGTAGGAAACGACGGTGTAGGGCCCGGTTCCGATGGGGCCGTCCACGAGCAGGTCGCGCTCGGCATTGGCCGCAACATCGGTTATCGCCAAAAGCGGATAGGCCATAACGCCCGGCATATCGGGAACCGGCTCCTTCGTAACTATGGTTACTGCGCCCGCCTCGTCGTCAGCGGAGATGGACGTATACTCCATGAATGTATAGATATCGCCCGCGCCGCCCGCTGCGGGGTCCTGCGCGGCGTAAACGGCCTCGATGCTTTCCTTTACCTTAGTTGCGGTAAGCGCCGCGCCGTTTGAGAATTTTATGCCCGGATGGAGCACAAAGGTCCATGTAAGCCCGTCCTCCGCGACGGACCAGCTATCGGCGAGCCAGGGCTGATAGGAGCAGTCCTCGCCGAAGTGGACGAGGCTTTCCGTAACGCCTATACGCATGCAGGTCCAGCTGTTGCTGAGGTCGTAGATGTCGGGCACGGAGGCCCAGTCAGCGGCGATGTTCAGATGCGTTTTCGCGGAAGCGGAGGGCGCTGCGGGGGTGTTCCCCTCCGCCTCCCCGGTCTTTCCGCCGCATCCGGCGAGCGCCGCTGCGAGCAGCGCTGTGATGAGAAGTAGGCTAAGGATTTTTTTCATGTTGTTCTCCTTCCGGGCGTCAAGCTTTGCGCCCTTTTTTCTTTAAGTATGCGTTTTCTGAGTTTATGCTTCCTGTAACCGGGGTCGAGCGCGTCGCGCACGCTGTCGCCCAGAAGGTTAAACGAAATAACGGTAACAAATATCGCAAGGCCGGGGAAAAGCATGAGCCATGTGTAGGTCATCATGTAATTTCGCCCCTCCGCGAGCATATAGCCCCATTCCGGCGTGGGCGGCTGGATGCCGAAGCCGAGGAAGGAGAGGCTTGAAACGGAAAGTATCGTCGTTCCGATGTCGAGAACAGCCGTCGTAAGCAGCGTGGGCAGCGCGTTCGGGATAAGATAGCTCAGCAGGATGTGGCTCGTGCGCGAGCCGGTTATCCGCGCCGCGGAGATGTAATCGCGCTTCTTGATTTTCAAAACCATGCTGCGGGCAAGACGCGCGTATTTCGTCCAGCTCACGGCGAGGATGGCGACGATGGTGTTTATAAAGCTCGGCCCGAGTATCCCGGCGATGGCTATGGCGAGGATAAGGTCGGGGAAGGCGAGCATAGCGTCGCAAACGCGCATGATAACAGCGTCCGCCGCGCCGCCCGCGTAGCCCGCGATAATCCCCAGCAGCCCGCCTATCACCATCGAGGCCACAACGAGCAGCAGAGCGCTCGAAAGGCTCGCCCGCGTCCCGAAAACGACGCGGGAAAACAGGTCGCGCCCCATGAAATCGGTTCCGAACAGATGCTCCGCCGACGGCGGCTGAAAAGCGTCGCGCAGCGAGGAGGCGATGGGGTCATAGGGCGCAATTACGCGCGCAAAAACCGCGACGAGCGCGATAATCACCACCAGCGCGCCGTAAATTGCGACGCCCTTGTGCGATCTGAAAAACGAAAAAACGGCCTTGATTTTCATTTTGCCTCCCTGATGCGCGGGTCAACCAAGTCGTAAGCGAGGTCGACCACGAGATTCACCAGCATATAAATCGCCGCTATCCACAGCACAACGCCCTGAATGAGCGGGTAATCCCGCGCGGTGACGGCCTGCACGGCCAGATTCCCTATTCCGGGATAGGAAAAAACTATCTCCACTATCGCCGCGCCGCCCAAAAGGCTCCCGAAGGAGATGCCTAAAAGCGTAATGAGCGGTAGCAGCGAATTTTTGAAAACGTGCAGCCACAGGATTCGCGCACGCGAAAGACCGCGCGCCCTCGCGCCGATAACGTAATCCTGATTCAGCTCCTCCAAAACCGAGGCGCGCACCTGCCGCGTGTACTTCGACGACATGGCGATAGCCAGCGTTAGCGAGGGCAAAACCATCTCCCGCAGGCCCGACTGCGAGGAAACGGCGGGCAGCAGGTGCAGCTTCACGCAGAAAACGTACATGAGCAGCAGGCCGAGCCAGAAGCCGGGCATCGAGATCCCGAAAAACGACAAAAACCGCGTCAGGTAATCCCAAATGCCGTCCTTATGCGTCGCTGAAAGCAGGCCGAGCGGGACGGAAATGAGCAGCATAATGAGCATGGAAAAGAGCGCTATTTTAAGCGTCGGCACAAGGCGCTGAGATATCACCTTCGTCACCGGGAGGCTCTTTGAAAAGGAAACGCCCATGTCCCCGCGCAGAACGCGCGTTATCCATCTGCCGTACTGCACGGCGAAGGGCTTGTCCATCCCCATCGAAAGCCGCGCCGTGTTGAGCTGCTCTTCCGTGGGGTATATGCCCGCCGCCTCGTACATCGCCTCGGCGGGGTCGCCCGGGGCAAGATAGGTGAGCAAAAAGGTGAGAAAACTGATTATAAAGAGGACAGCTATCATCTGTAACAGACGCTTGAGAACGGTTTTTGCCAGCATTTGTATGACCATTCCTTTCGCAAGGGTAAAATAAAAACGCAGCATGTGATAAGCACATGCTGCGTCCGTTTTTCGCAAGCAAAAATTACACCGGGCCCGTAAAACCGCAGGCGGCGTTGCCATAAGCTCCAGCAGGTCTCCTGACTTGTACCCCAAAGGGCTCGGCAAGGCCTTCTCGGGTTTCCCCAATGGCCGGGCTTGCGCCCGATCCGATCCCGCGGTACTGCACAGTGGCGGTTACCGTCCATGATTTTCACATGGTTCCCTATTCTCCTGCCGATTAAAGCAGGCACTGGAACTGGTTTATTCTGTTGTTATGCGCCTGGGGCGCAATGCGCGGTCTGCTTTTGGCATGGCGGCGCAAATAAATACAATTAAGCATTATATTAACTTATGATTTTCCAAAAATCAATACCCTTCTTCCAGCTCATAAAATTTTATAACTTCCGACAAATTTCCCCGTCAATATCCGCCATTTGCTGTGACTACCTCCAAATTACCTGCAAATTCCCCAGTTTCCGCATAATGTTAAATATCCTGCTCTATTTCCCATTCCTTTGCAATGTTTACTGAGGACCGGGCCCCGGCACGATATGTTGCCATTATGTCTGCAGATATGTGTTTGCTGAATGTAAAACAAGCTCTGTATGGAACACCGTCCCCAGCGTTCCGCCCGCGCAACGTGCGGCGCTACTCATCAACCATATTGTATTGCTGCAAAATCCAAATGCAAATTTGCGTAGCATCTATATGTTTGTATTTTTAACAACATTTTTCATAACCTCAGGCTCTTCTATTATCCCCTGATTTTGTTAGCTATTACCATAAAGCACTCGTTCTCAGGAAATAATTGCCACCTTCCGCGTTGAAATATCACTCTCTGCCCACAATCGCAGCTTATAACTTCCTTTTTTCTTGATTTGTTTTTTGCTGTGTAGTACAATGTATTCGCAAAGGAGGTCTTAACCATGCCCTTATCCATAAGGCTTACCGACGAGGAAAGAGCGCTCGCCGAAAGCTACGCAAAGCTTCATTCCTATTCTCTTTCCGAAGCCTTCAAACGCGCTCTTTTCGAGAAAATCGAGGATGAATACGATATCACCGTTGGTGAAGAAGCGTATCAGGAATATTTGGACAGCGGCTGTAAATCCACGCCTTTTGAAGAATTCATGAAGGAGTTGGATAATGAAATATAAGCTTGTCCTTTCAGAACGCTTCAAAGAGGAATTTCGCAAGCTGGACAAATATACTCAAAGGTTAATTCTCTCATGGATGAACAGTCACATTGCCGATTGCCCGGATCCCCGCAGCTTCGGCAAAGCCCTCACAGCAAACCGCAGCGGCCAGTGGCGATACCGCATAGGCGATTACCGCATAATCTGTGCCATCGAGGACGATAAGCTCATAATTCTCGCCCTTACCATAGGCCACCGAAAAGAAATATACTGTGATTGACTCCTCCGTGCCGGCGTGCCTCAGCAGTTTCAAGGTTTTTCATACCCCAATCTTTGATGAACCGAAAAAATCAGTTCAAAATAAAAATCCCCCTGCGTAAGGTATTGCTCGTTACGCAGCGTCATGTTATAGGATACATGACGAAAGGAGGCGAAACGCTATGTCAAAATACACGACGGGAGAGCTTGCCAAGCTCTGCGGCGTCACCGTCCGGACGGTTCAGTATTATGATACCCGCGGAATTCTGGTCCCCAGCGAACTTTCCGAAGGCGGGAGACGGCTCTATTCGGAAGACGATTTCAAGCGCATGAAGATCATCTGCTTTTTGCGCGAATTGGATCTTCCGATCGACGCGATCTCCCAAATCCTGAAAGAAGAGCATCCCGAAAAAGTGATCTCATTGCTGATCGAACAGCAGGAAAAAGCTCTCTCGGATGAAATTTCCGACAAAGAGGAAAAGCTGGAAAAGCTGCGTGAGCTGAAAAACGGATTGAAAAGTCGGGCGGCATTCTCTCTCGAAACCATCGGTGACATAGCCGTATTTATGGAAGGCAAGAAAAAACTGAAAAAGATGCGCTGGATGATGCTCCTGACCGGAACCCCGGTCACGGCGCTGCAATTATTTTCCGTCATTTTCTGGATCGTCAAGGGCATATGGTGGCCGTTCGTTGTCTGGGTCGTGGTGGCTGCCGTTTGGGGCACGCTGGTCAGCAGGTACTACTTCAATCATGTAAAATACATTTGCCCGGAATGCCACGAGGTTTTCAAACCCACGCTGAAGGAAGCTTTCTGGGCGAATCATACCCCTTCAGCCCGCAAGCTGACCTGCACTTCCTGCGGTCACAAGGGCTTCTGCGTAGAGGTCTGGGGTGGTGACGGAAAATGACGGAGTTTGAGAATATCACCATCGGCAAAAGCAGTATTCCGTCGCTGATCATCACCGTCATTCTGATGATTGCAATTCCCGTCTGCTTCTTCATCTGCTGGCGCAGGAAGCATAAAGAGCAGACGAAAATCAGTTGGCTCATTGCCGGCGCCGTCGGATTTCTTGTTTCTGCCCGGGTGCTGGAGCTCGGCGTTCATTACTTCTGTATTATCGCGGATAATCCCCTTTCCCGCTTCATTAACGGAAACACACTTGCCTTTGTCCTCTATGGGGTCGTCATGGCCGGCGTTTTTGAGGAGTGCGGACGGTATGTTATTATGAAATACGTCATGAAAAAGAACCGCACCCGGGAAAATGCTTTCCTGTACGGTATCGGCCACGGCGGAATAGAGATATTGGCGGTCATCCTGCCTACGATGGTCAGCTATCTTGCTATTGCAGTGCTGTTTTCTCAGGGAGATACGGCAAACGCGCTCAGGACGCTGAACATTACGGAAGAGGCCGCGGCCGCAGCGCTTCCGTCCGTTCAAGCAGCGGCTGCATTTAACTATATGGCAATGGCTATGAACGTCATCGAGCGTTTGTTTGCGCTGCTGCTCCACATCGGACTCACTGTCATCGTATATTATGGCGTTGCAAACGCAAAGAAGGCCTATCTGCCGATGGCGATCCTGCTGCACATGCTGATGGATACCTTCCCAGCGCTGTATCAGAGAGCTCTGCTGCCGCTGTGGGCAGTTGAGGCATGGGTGGCTGTATGGACTGCCATAGTCGTTTTCATTGCCGTGAAGCTTTATGGGAAAATGAAAATATCATCTCAGACCGAGAACGAATTATAAGATACATCGTATATGTATATGAATTTGATGTGAGCTACCCAAGGCTAAAGCACTTGGGCTTCCTGTTTCGCAGACGGAGGCTTACTGCATACATCTCTCGACATGTGCAGCAGAGGCCCTGATCTCCACAGGACTCTGAGCTCTGTGCTCCACAGAGACTTTAAGAAACGCACTGCGTTAGGCATTAACAGCCTGGCGCAGTGCTTCTGTTAAAATAGAAGTTGCGGCTTTGACATCCCGGTTTGAATGATGATAGTTACAATATTGGCAATTGTACTCACGACGATCAAGCGTGTGTTTGGTGTTCTTGCCACATATAGGACATATCTGGGTAGACGGGAATGAACGCTCAACAATATGTGTTTTGGGATTGGTTTTCAATCTCATTTTGATAATACCCATAGCCGAGTGTTGAACCTGTTTTCCGAATAGCCCCTTGTGCCAGTTTGCAATCATCTCATCCTGAATAGCAATAAAATCATAGGCAGTAACAAGCTCGTGGACAATTTTAACGGCATGGTCACGCTTGATGTTGTTTAATTTTTCGTAGGCAACCCGAAGTTTTTGAACACGACGATAATGATTACGAGGTTTCTTTTTGCTGTGTGTTTCACCATAACCGCCACGATGACGCGCTTTATTTACGCGCCTCGATGCAAGCTTTACAGCTTTTGTTTCAGGTATAGCTATATCGTAGACCATCCCGTTATCAAGTGTCAGATTATGTGAAATCCCAAAGTCAATACCGCAAACCGCACCGGTTGATTCGGCTTTTTCGACCGGGATATAGACTGTGATATGAAAATACAAACCACTTGGCTTACGTATCAGTCTGGCATTTGCAATATCAGCATTTTCCGGGATCTGTTTAAGGCCACGGACCTTTAACGGGAATTTGCTCATATTCTGAATGCTGATGGTATTGCTCTTAAAATCAATGCGATACGTGGTCCCGTATTGACGAAGAGGAACACTGTTACAGCAAGACTTAAACTTCAGCGCTCCAATTTTTTCGCCATGCTTTTTCTTAGCAGCAAGGCCATGGATCTCTGATTTAAGACTATCAACGATATCCTGCCGCATCTGTGACCCGAGAACGGAAAGTCCACGTTCTTCAAAAGAATCGCCAACTTTAACAACTGCGGTTTTTGCATTGCGGTCCATGTTTTCATAGCCTTTAGCCAGTTCAGAGTTACGGAACCATTTGGCCTCGCAGAACAACTGATTTAGTAACTCTTTCTTTTTATGAGATAACTTATTGGCGATGATCTTTACTTCAAAAACGCGACAACTCATGTTTTTATGTTTTTCCCGAGTTGTTTTTATAGACGTTTTGATTGTTTCATTTTTAGTGGGCATATGTTATTTCCCCTTCTGGGCTTCAATGTATTGCTTAACCACATCTAATGAGACAGCCCCTACCGTAGCAATAAATTTGCTTCTCGTCCAAAGAGTAGGCAGCTTTTTCTGTAGTTCTGGGAACTCCCGGTTCAATACGTTGGCTGTTTTGCCCTTGATTCTGGAAACAATGACGTTGATCCCAATCGTGGGATCTACATCCAACAGAAGGTGAACGTGGTCTGGCATGACTTCCATTTCCAAGACGTAAAAATTTTGCTCCTCCTGCATAGACAACAGGATCTCCTTAAATCGTGCCGCTATGGGTTCCGTAAGCACTTTACGTCTGTATTTAGGGCAAAAAATAACATGATATCGACAACAATACACCGTTGTTTCAGTGGAGCGGTAAGCGCTCCGCGGATTTCGTTTCTTCATATTAGATATTATAGCATAAACCTATTGTATTTGCAAGTGGAAAATAACGGGGTAACGATGTATTCGCTTTCATCCCAAGGCTAAAGTACTTAGGGTTTCCCGCTCATTTTTCTAAAAAGAAGGAACGTTGCATGCAGTTTTTTATCGATGATATAGAGGCTGTGCAAATTTGCATAAGGAGACAACTTATTGCATAATCACATCTCCATCGGCATCCACCACCTCTTCAAGCGGTATACGTTTCTTGAATTCTTCGCTGTTCTTGACAATATTGAAAAAAACTGATATTTTCATTATATTGACGGGGTTACTTCCAGCGGAAACGTGTGCATTTTGCGTCCGTCCCGCTGTAATGGAAGCAGCTCCGTTAATAACTATTATGATGGAAATAAGACAACTATCAATATCGTTTACCAAACGCCAAGGAGTTTAAAGATGAACGCATCGGATGCTGCAACCGAAAAGAAAACAGGAAAATTATACGACATACATTGCCCGTCCTGCGGCGCTCCCGCATATTATGACATAAGGAAACGCATGTATAATTGCGGCTACTGCGGAGGCAGCGTCGGGATAGACGGCGCGAAGAGCGAGCACAAGGGCTTCCGCGAGATAAGCCATAAGAGAATGCGGGAATCCATGAAAAAGTTTGAGCTTCAGAAGGCTTACTGCACGGGCTGCGGAGCGGAGCTGGTCTTCGACACAGGCGAGGCCGTTGCAAACTGCGCTTTTTGCGGCAGATCTCTTGTCAGAAAAGCTTTTGTAAACGCCGACGATATTCCCGAGCTCATCGTACCCTTCGCCATAACCAGCGCCGAGGCGAAGGACATCCTTGCCGATTGGTGCGGCAGGAACAAACGCAAAAAAGAGGCTAAGGCCATAAGCAAAAGGCTTGAAGAGCTCAAGGGCTTTTATCTCCCCTATGAGCTTGTCAGAGGGCCCGTGAAATGCAGCGTATTTCGTATAGACGGCGGAAGCATATACGAATGCGGAGGCTTTGTGGACGAGGTGTTTGTAAACTGCTCCAAAAAGCTTGATAACCAGCTCCTTGACGCTATGGAGCCCTTCAACCTTGATGAACTCACTGAATTTGATTTTTCTTACGTCGCGGGGCATCAGGTAAAAACCGGCGACATCTCCGGCGACGAGCTGATAAGGCGCGTGAACGTCGAGGTCGGAACGGACTACAAGCCCGTGATTCAGAAGACGCTGGAAACGAAAGCCGTAGTCGTCAACACCGATTCCGACGATGTGCTGCGGATGCCGGTTCTTTTGCCGGTATATTATCTTGCTTTCGACGGATACATGGCTGCGGTGAACGGGCAGACCGGCAAGGTCAGCGTGCGCGCTTGCAAGGATTCAAAATATCTGCTCCTTCCATGGTGGCTGAAGGCGATTCTCGCAACCATAGCGGGAACTGCGGGCGTGGCCTTGGGTATGTTCGTTTTCGGCGCCGGGAAAGACATTATATATACGGCCTCCGGCTGTCTCGCCCTGATCCTCCTGTTCGTTTTCTTTGCGGCTTACAGCCAGCAGAAAGAAGATCCCTTCGGTTTACAGACTTACCGAAAGATATTCTTTTCCCGGGGCGGGGCTTACATACGCGAAGGAAAGAAGCTCGTTCAGACAGGCGAGGAGCGCGTAAAGCCCGTGACAAAGCCGGTTTTCTTTATGGATATAGACGGACGGCAAGAGGAAGTGGAGATTAAATTCACGTCTGTCCTGAGAGTGATAAGAGCCCTTGCCATCACGCTCGGCGTCGTTTTTCTCCCGGTCATAATCGCGCTGTTTATAAACGGGTTTAACTTTTCCTTGCTCAACCTCGGCGGCTCCGCAGTGTGGTTTTGCTTAGCCGTACCGCTGTCTCCCGTGTTTCTTGTTAAATACGGAAGGATGGATATATATGACAACCCGTGGATTTATCTCATCGCCGAGAACGGGCAAAGGAAACGGTACAGGCGTAAACGGGACGCGCAGGAAGTGCGCGACATCAAGAGTTTTATAAAGGATTTCCTCAAGCCGCCCCTCCTTTGGGTGGCGCTGGTTATAATACTTCTGTTTTGCACGATGGTCTATCTGACGGCCTTTGGATTCGTGGAATAAAGGATTTAGAGGCAAAAGTTGGTGATGATGCTATCTTTAATAAATACACGAAGCAACGCATTTACGCTTCTTTATTCTTTCCCAAGAAATAATCTGTGCCCCCTCGACGCCCTTCGTGGCTTCGAGGGGTTTTTCGTGTTCCGGTTTATATAGAGCGGGTCTATAACTGATAATACATATGCGGTATTAGACAAACCGAGGGGCTAACGTTATAATAGCCACATCAATCAAGGCAAGGAGGACGCAGACATGACGTACTGTTGCAGGCGCTTCGACGCGCGCAATACAGCGTATATGAAAAACAATTTTGAACGCCTTGTCCGCGCGAATTTCAGAAACGGACGAATGTGTCCGCGCGGATAACGCTAAGCTCAAAACCCATAACATGGGAGGAAAAACATGGCTCAGAACAAAACGGGCCCGGACAGCCCGCAGGCTCTTACGCCGGAACAAATACGCCAGATTCAGGCATTAGCCGAAAACATTAAATACGGCTCCATCACGCTCGTGTTTCAGGACGGCATACTGATACAGATAGAGCGGAACGAAAAAATAAGGGTAACACCGCATAATTCCGGCGCATAGATTGCGCCGTCAGAATTTGCGTCAGATCGTTCAAAAAACGCAGGTAATACTTTGTATATTGCCGAGTATTTTGGGCCGATATGGCGGAACATTCTGCAAGCAAGATATGTGCCGTAAATTGTACGGTGTTGCCTAATAATTGATGAAAAAAGGAATTGACCGGAAAAACCGGAGATCCTGTCAGCTCAGCGCAAAGCGCGGGCGGGGTCTCCGTTTTTGCTATTTTAAGGAGGAAATCATTATGAAAAAAATTATTTCTATTATACTATCAGCGCTGCTTATTCTCGCCGCGTTCGCCGGATGCGGAAGCAGCTCTTCAAATAACGCACAGCCTGCCGCCGATGCATCCCAGTCCCCCGCGACCCCCGCTGCCGCCGCAAACGACGAAGCGAGCACGCCGGAGGTCAGGACCATAGTCGCCGCAACAGCAGGCGGCCCCCGCCCCCTCATCTACACAAACGACGACGGCGAGCTCGACGGCCACAACGTCGCGCTTCTGAAAGCGGTTTTTGACCTTCTGCCCCAGTATAAGCTCGAGCTCATCCAGGCTTCTGACCTCGGCTCCATACTCACGGGCGTAAACTCCGGCATTTATCAGCTCGGCTTCAATAACCTTGCGAAGAATGCGGACAGAGAAAAGCTCGTCCACTACACCGACCCCATCATGGTAAACGATTACCTCATCGTCATCAACAAGGATCTCAACATCGAATTCAACGGCCTTGAAAGCCTCGTCGGCCTCACGATGTACGGCAGCGCAGGCAACGACAAGACCACGCTCGTCGAGGACTGGAACGAGGAACACCCCGACCAGCAGATAAACATAAACTACGCCAGCATAGACATCGTTACGAGCCTTCAGGATGTCGAGGCGGGCCGCGTGGACTTCACCATAATCGACGCGCCGATGTTCAACGGCTACTATCAGCCGGAATACAACATTGACGTCGACACCTACAGTCTCAAGGGCAGAACCTCCACCAAGTATTCTTATTTCGTGGTAGCTTACGGCGATGACCAGCTTTACGAGGACGTCAACCGCGCACTGGCCGAGGTTTTCGCCAACGGAACATCGACGGCTATCTGCCAGGAGTATCTTTTCAACGACTTCACCCCCGGCATCGCAGACAAGGAATAGGCAAAGTTTAATCCGCAGCGGCGCGAAGCGCCAGTCGGCAGCGGTTTGACAGGCGCTTCGGCACAGCGGAAAGAAACGGAGATGAAAGAATATGGATGTGGTTTTATTTGACTGGAAGCTCGTTTTTACGCAGATTCCCGAAATATTAAAGGCCTTCCCTACCACCATTGAGCTTACTATAATAGCGACGCTTATCGGATATGTCCTCGGTCTGGCGCTGGCCCTCGTAAAAATTCACAGGGTTCCCGTTCTGCGGCATATAGGCGCGTTTTATATATCCTTCCTCAGAGGAACACCGATATTGGTTCAGCTTTATATCACCTATTACGGCATACCACTGATACTAAAATACATTAACCTCACCCACGGAACAAACTACAACATAAATTCGATTCCGGCCGTCTTCTTCGCCATTGTCGCGCTTGGCCTGAACCAGTCAGCCTTCGACTCGGAGGTAATACGCGCGGCTATCGAATCGGTGGACAAGGGGCAGCTTGAGGCGGCGAGAGCGCTCGGAATGACGGGCGGGCAGATACTCAGAAGGGTCATCCTGCCGCAGTCCGTCGTGGTGGCTATCCCCTCGCTCGGCAACTCTCTCATTCAGCTTATTAAGGGCACTTCCCTTGCCTTCACCGTCGCGGTCGTTGACCTCACCGCCGCAGGAAGGATTCTGGCGGGCCGCAACTTCCGCTATTTTGAAGCGTATTGCTCGCTGGCTATCATTTATTGGATCCTGACCATCGTACTCGAGCAGGTATTCAAACGCCTCGAGCGGCATTTCAGGATAGACGAACAGGCCCCCGCCTTTGAGGGCAAGGAGGCGCAGCGGCTGACCGCCGTTCTCGAATCCGTCCGTGCGGAAAAGGCGGAGGTGAGCGCGACATGAGCTATATAGAAATTCGCGGGCTGAGCAAGCGTTTCGGCGACACGCAGGTGCTCGATAATCTCAGCCTCGACATTGAGAAGGGCGACGTAGTGGCGGTAATCGGCCCCTCCGGAACGGGAAAATCCACACTTCTGCGCTCGCTGAATCTGCTCGAAACGCCGGAAAGCGGTTTTCTGAAAATCGGAGAAAAGGAGTATAACCTCACCTGCCGTTCCGGCTCAGACAGGAGGAAAATACGCCTTGAAACGGAAATGGTTTTCCAGCAGTTCAACCTGCTGAAAAACAGGAACACCCTTGAAAACGTCACCGAGGGTCTTATCACGGTGAAGGGCCTATCGAAGGCTGAGGCGGAACGTCGGGCGCTTCTGGAGCTTGACAGAGTGGGCATGAGCGACCGTCTCTTCCACTATCCGCGCCACCTTTCCGGCGGGCAGCAGCAGCGCGTCGCCATCGCGAGGGCGCTCGCCATGGACCCGGAGCTGCTTTTGCTGGATGAGCCGACCTCAGCCCTCGACCCGGAGCTTGTCGGCGAGGTGCTGACCGCGATAAAAAAAGTTGCAGCCGCCGGAAACACGATACTGCTCGTCACGCATGAGATGAACTTTGTCAGAAACGCCGCTACGAAGGTCGTGTTTCTGGAGCACGGTAAGGTCGAGGCGCAGGGCACGCCGAAGGAAATATTTGAAAACGCGGATAACCCGCGCCTCAAGCAGTTCCTGTATAAGATAAACTTCCTCGACCTTGTGGACTACTATATTTAATAGCTAAGGAGGACAATAAAATGAAAATAACTTCAGTTGATATAATCCGCTTCCCCCGCCATGGCAACGGTGGGCAGACGCCGGTACTGGTACGCATAAACACTGACGAGGATATTTACGGCTACGGCGAAGCCGGAGTCTCCATCGGAGATTACTCTCTCGGCTGCATAGAGCTTCTGAGGAATTTTGCAAGGCAGCTCATCGGAAAGGACCCACTCGATAACGACGTTATCTATCAGAGGCTTATTCACAGCTTCTGGGCCGTAGGCAACGGCGGCGTAATCTTAGCCGCGATTTCGGCCATAGACACGGCCCTGTGGGACATCAAGGGCAAATACTTCAAGGTTCCGCTCTATGTGCTGCTCGGTGGAAAGCACCGCGATAAGATACGCGCTTATGCGAGTCAGCTCCAGAACGGCTGGAAATACGAGGACTTCTTCGGCGCGCCCGGAGACCTCGGTTTCCTCAAGGCAGCCTGCCAGAGCGCGGTTGACGAGGGCTACGACTGCATCAAGGTAGATTTCGTCGCCAAACATCTCGACGGCAGCAGGATAGACGCTTATGAGGGTAAATATCACCTTCTCCCGCGCACTCTCCGCGAAATAGACCAGAAGCTGGACGCCGTGCGCTCCGTTATCGGCGAGGACGTGGAGCTCATTTTGGAAAACCACTGCATAACCGGCGCACACACGGCGATACAGTTCGCCGAGGTAGCCAGGGACTATAAGCCAAGCCTGCTTGAAGAAGCCGCCGGGCCGCTTGAAACGCACGAATTTGAAAAAATCCGTGAAAAAGTAGACATCCCGCTCGCCACCGGCGAAAGGAATTACACTCGCGCAGGCTTCCTCCCTCTTCTCGAAAGAAAGCTCCTGGACGTTATCCAGCCGGACCTCGGGAACTGCGGCGGCATAACCGAGGGCAGAAAGATAGCCGACCTCGCGCAGACCTACGGCGCTTCCGTGCAGACGCATACCTGCAACACCGCGCTGAGCGTTGCGCTTGCCCTGCAGCTTGAAGCGGCTATCCCCAATTTCTTCATCCATGAACATCACACGACCAACACCTTCTCCTATGTAAGAGAACAATTTGTCTATGATTATCAGCCCGCGAACGGTTATTTCGACATTCCGGACCTCCCCGGCATCGGCAACGAGCCCACGGAAGAAATCCTTCGCCAGTCCGAAATAATTTCTGTCAAATAACTCATACGCCCCCGGAAGCTCTGCGTTTCCGGGGGCGCTCTCATAGTAAGAGGGCTAAAATCAAAGGGCAGCGAGAAACTTCTGCTTGATGTTTTGCGCGTATTTACATATAATAATGATATATAATAAGGGGTGAACCAAATGCCGGTGTTGTCAATTTCTGAAATTGAAAGCTTAATCAGGCCGCTGCTCAGGAAATATCATGCAGAATACGCCTTGCTGTTCGGCTCGTATGCGCGCGGCGACGCAACGGCGGAGTCGGACATTGATATAGTCGTTTTCGGCGGTTCATCTTTTGCTTCAAGAGATATTTTTGCCATGGCAGAGGAACTGCGCGAGCTGAGCGGCAGAAATGCAGACGTTTTTGAGATACGCGAGGTAGACTTCGGAACGCCGTTTTATGATTCCGTCATGAAGGAGGGAATCCGAATCGCATGAACAAACCTGATAAGGAGCGTCTCAAGAAGATAGTCTTGCTATGGGACGCTTTGCATGAAGAAATAAAAAACCGAAAAATTACGGAAGACGTGCTTTTGAATGATAAGTTTTCTCAATGGGCTGTTACGACGCCGATTTACAACATCGGAGAGCAGGTATACCAGTTATCGGCAGAGTTCAAACAATCACACCCGGAAGTTATTTGGCGAGTCGTTTCGGGGCTTCGCCATCGTTTGGTTCATGATTACGAGGGCGTTAACTGGACGCTTATTGCCGAAGTCATTTTTTACGATTTGCCCGCTTTTGTTGAACAGGTAAAGAATATATTGGCTGAGCTGCCTTGATTGCCGCAGCTATTCTTACACACCGTCGCCTCCGACGGTGTGTTTTTTTCGACACCGCACAATTCCCGGGAGTTTTTCGCCCCGCTTTCATTAGCACTCTCACTGTGAGAGTGCTAATGTTTACAATTTGGACATATTTTAGACGGGATTTGTTCACGATTGGCACTTATACTAAGGACAGGAAGATAAGGTTAGGAAAGCCGAAAGGAGGCTTCAGAAATGAATCTTGACCGTTTTACGCAAAAATCACTCTCTGCCCTGCAGGAATCGCAGTCGCTTGCTCAGGAGTACGGCAACCAGCAGGTGGAGCAGTGCCACCTGCTCTCGGCCCTGTGCCGTGACGCTGAAGGGCTTATCCCCCAGCTTCTCACCGCCATGGGCGTTGACACTCCGGGCTTTCAGCGCGCGGTGGACGCTCTTATCGAGCGTTTGCCAAAGGTGACGAGCTATGGGCGCGAGGCAGGAAAAGTCTATATTTCACAGGGCATGGATAACGCCCTGCGCTCCGCCGAATCGGCGGCAAAATCCATGAAGGACGAATACATCTCCGTGGAGCACCTGTTTTTGGGTCTGCTCGACGCCGAGGAGGGCGAACTAAAGCAGCTTTTCCGCACATGGGACATAAACAAGGAACGCAGCATGAAGGCGCTGTCCTCCGTGCGCGGCAACCAGCGCGTCACGAGCGACAATCCCGAGGAAACCTACAACGCGCTCAAAAAATACGGCACCGACCTTGTCGAGCGCGCGCGTCAGAATAAGCTTGACCCCGTTATCGGGCGCGACGAGGAAATACGAAACGTCATCCGCATTCTCTCCCGCAAGAGCAAGAATAACCCCGTGCTCATCGGTGAGCCCGGCGTCGGCAAAACGGCTATCGCCGAGGGTCTTGCCCAACGCATAGTGAAGGGCGACGTTCCCGGCAGCCTAAAGGATAAGACCATCTTTTCCCTCGATATGGGCAGTCTCATCGCCGGGGCGAAGTTTCGCGGCGAATTTGAGGAGCGCCTCAAGGCCGTGCTGAACGAAGTACGCAAGAGCGAGGGGCGCATTCTGCTCTTTATAGACGAGCTGCACACCATCGTCGGCGCGGGCAAAACCGAGGGCAGCATGGACGCGGGCAACCTCTTAAAGCCCATGCTCGCGCGCGGTGAGCTCCACTGCATCGGCGCGACGACGCTGAACGAATACCGCCAGTACATCGAAAAGGACGCGGCGCTCGAACGCCGTTTCCAGCCAGTCATGGTAAACGAACCCACAGTCGAGGACGCTATCGCCATCCTGCGAGGCTTGAAGGAACGCTACGAAGTTTTCCACGGCGTAAAAATCACCGACGGGGCTCTTATCGCGGCGGCGACGCTTTCGGACCGCTATATTTCTGACCGCTTCCTGCCCGATAAGGCCATAGACCTTGTGGACGAAGCCTGCGCCATGATACGCACGGAGATGGACTCCATGCCCACGGAGCTCGACATCATCCAGCGCCGCATAATCCAGCACGAAATCGAGGAGGCAGCCCTCAAAAAAGAGGACGACCCCCTTTCGCAGGAGCATTTGGCCGAGATACAGCGCGAGCTTTCCGACCTGCGTGATGAATTCAACGCGAAAAAAGCCCAGTGGGACAACGAGAAGAACGCCATTGGCAAGGTTCAGAAGCTGCGCGAGCAACTCGACGCGGCCAAGGCGGAGCTTGAAAAAGCGCAGCGCGAATATGACCTCAACCGCGCCGCAGAGCTGCAATACGGCGAAATCCCCAGCCTGCGGAAGCAGCTTGAGCAGGAGGAACACACCGCAGCAGAAAGCAAGGCGCGCTCGCTTCTGCGCGATAAGGTCACGGAGGAGGAGATAGCGCGCATCATCGAGCGCTGGACGGGCATTCCCGTGGCACGGCTCATGGAGGGCGAACGCGAAAAGCTCCTGCACCTTGAAGACCAGCTTCACCGCCGCGTTATAGGCCAGGACGAGGCCGTTCACCTTGTAAGCGAGGCCATTTTGCGTTCCCGCGCCGGCATTGCCGACCCGACAAAGCCGATAGGCTCATTCCTGTTTCTCGGCCCTACGGGCGTGGGCAAGACGGAGCTTGCAAAAACGCTCGCCGAGGCGCTTTTTGACAGCGAAAAGAACCTCGTTCGCATCGACATGAGCGAATATATGGAGAAGTTCTCCGTGTCGCGTCTTATCGGCGCGCCGCCGGGATACGTCGGCTATGAGGAGGGCGGACAGCTCACCGAAGCCGTTCGCCGCCAGCCCTACAGCGTTATCCTCTTCGACGAGGTGGAAAAAGCGCACCCGGACGTGTTCAACGTCCTGCTCCAGGTTCTTGACGACGGCAGAGTTACGGACAGCCAGGGCCGCACGGTGGACTTTAAAAACACCGTAATCATCCTCACGAGCAACCTCGGCAGCCAGTATCTGCTGGACGGCATCGATGAAAATGGTGAAATAAGCCCGCAGGCGCGCGAGCAGGTAAACGAGCTTCTAAAACGCTCCTTCCGCCCGGAATTTCTGAACCGTCTCGACGAAATAGTCTTCTATAAGCCCCTCACGCGCGAGAACATCACCGGCATAGTCGAGCTTTTGGAGGCCGACCTCAACCGGCGTCTTGCTGACAAGCAGCTCACGGTCTCGCTCACGGACGAAGCAAAGCGCTATATTATCGACAACGCCTACGACCCGCTTTACGGCGCGCGTCCGCTGCGCCGCTTCGTGCAGCACACGGTTGAATCGCTAATCAGCCGCAAGATAATCGCGGGACAGGTCCAGCCGAACGATACTCTCACCGTTCGCGTCGAAAACGGCGAGCTAACAGTTTAACAAATATTTAAAGCCATGCAAGCTGCGTACTTGCATGGCTTTTTGTTACAATTATATTACTTATTTTTCACAAAAACGATTGCATTTAGCGTCGGTTTAACTTACAATAGACTAAGTTAAGCGTAATTTAGGGCAACGCCGCATAATTCCGGCGCATAGATTGCGCCGTCAGGATTTTCGTCAGATTGTTCAAAAAACGCAGGTAATACTTTGTGTATTGCCGAGTATTTTCGGACGATATGACGGAATATTCTGCAAGTAAGATATGTGCCGGGAATTATGCGGTGTTGCCTTAGTATAATTTTTATAGAAAGGAACAGACGCCATGGTACCTATTACCGAAGAAGAAAAAAAGAGTCCTCTTTATAAGTATTTTATCCGCGACATGGTCGAGCCCGATCCCTCCAAATATGAGAAAACGCAGGATCCCGTTGATTTCCCTGAGGAGGAAAGTCCCCTTCACCTTGACAAGCTTTTTGAGCCCGGCTATATGCCCGTCGAGCTCGGCTACGGCTATCTTCCCGACGGCTGCGCCATTCTGGCTAACCTCACCGAGTTTCCGGGCGCGACTGTCGATATGTTCGACTTTTGGTTCGCGTGGCATCCCATCGAGTCCATGCGTTATAAGATCTGGAACCGCGACCAGCATTATTACTGCCAGACCATGAACCCGGAAATCGCGCTCAACAAGTCTCTCTCCCTGCGCGAGCGCCTCTGGAACACCACCCACGACATTGAGGAGGACTGCAACATGGGCAAGCAGCCTCTCAAAATAACCTTCTGCAACCCTGCCGACATCGGCTTCAGCAAGGAAAAGCTTGCAAAGTTCGACGGAACGATAGTCTGCTCCGCCGCGGGCAATATGGTTCACTTCTTCCGCCCCACGGCTAACGGCTGCGAGCTCCGCACCCGTTTCTTCTTCGGCTACAAGGTCGAGAACGGCAAGATGGTCAAGGCGCTGCCCGAGGGCATGAAGTTCCCGACGCTTGAGCCCGTTAAGGCGCTTCTTCACCATAACATCAAGGAATTTACTAATCTCGCTGCGATTTTGCCGGAGGTTTATGCCGAATTCTATGATGATTTCGTAAAATAAGACGCGCTCCCGCTTTATAAGCTCCGGTGTGAGAAGAATGTGGGTAATATAACATTTTATTGTAAATCAAGCCCGTGTTGTTCAAACTGAACAACACGGGCTTATTCCCCCGCAAGCGAACGCAGAAGCGCGTCAAACTCCGGGTACGTTCTTTTGAGGGAAACAATTTTGCCGCTGTCGTTCAGGAAACAGTGTTCGGAGCGGCCCTCAAAGACCGTTGCGTCACCCTTTTTCATTTCATAACGAAAACCCATGCGAACGCCGCTGTATTTTTCCAGAAAAACAAAAATCGTCACTTCGTCGGGGAAGGTGGTCGTCTTTTTGTAATTACATTCGAGCGCGGTAACGGGCGAAATAACCCCCTCTTCCTCGAATTTCGCGTAGGGCCAGCCGATTTTTGCGAGGAAATCAAGCCGCGCCTCCTCCATCCAGCGCACATAATTCGAGTGGTGCGCTATGCCCATTTTATCCGTTTCATAGTATTGAACGATATGTTTATATTCCGTCATTTTTCATACCTCTTAGCGAGTTTTGTTTGGCTTTATCATAGCATGAGCAAGGCTCTAATGCAATACTGCATGGGCCCGTCGTAAGGATAATGCGGGCGCAACGATAATCGCTTAAAAAAGCGAAAACTTTTATCTAAAAAGGTTTGACAAATCGCGTTTTATAGTTTAAAATAGTTTCGTTCTGTTCAGAACGGTGATATGCTGGCATAGCTCAGTCGGTAGAGCAGCTGATTCGTAATCAGCAGGTCGTGTGTTCAAGTCACATTGCCAGCTCCATAATAAGGGGCTGTCTCACTAAGAAAACCCCAAAATAATGAAAAATGACGGCAGCCGGCTCTATGAAAGAGTCGGCTGTCGGCGTATAATTGGTTTGTGAATTACAATTCAACGCAGGCAGATTATACCGCAT
>JAEEGK010006325.1_pt1 | contig 28512 bp, 21 predicted proteins | sample 8958771 | NCBI WGS metagenome assembly JAEEGK01 (sample SAMN16246547, study PRJNA631951) | gut metagenome | biome: gut microbiome; feature: rumen; material: SC-attached | host: Bos | place: Iran: Karaj | collected 2018-10 | reverse complement strand
GTCTCCTTGTCGATGATTACTTTTACTGAATTGATTGTTCCATAGGGGGAAAATAACTCTCTCAGGTCCTCGTCGGTGACGTTGACGCTCAAGTTTGCGATATAAATGTTCATATTAAATGATTGATAAAATGTAAATAAAATGTGTGTGTCATTTTGCTTAGTGTGAATTGACGCGCAAATGTATGTTTTATTTTTGATATTACAAACATTTTGCGGATTATTTTTTACATTTTGTGTTAGTTTTTTGCTTCGGGCAAAAAAATGTTGGCGTTGCGGCGGTTTTTTTGGGGATAATTAGTAATTTTGCGGCACATTTTTCGTTTATGAAAGTGACGGCGTATTGTGCGGCGTTGGTAAGTAAAAACAAAATTTAAGAGGACGTTATGTACAGGTTTTTATCGATATTATCGTTTCTGGTGGTGATGGCGCATGGAGTGATGGCGCAGTCCACCATCATAGGATTCAGCCTTGGCGCCAATTTTTCCAACCTTGTGGGACAAGGCAAGATAGAGGGGTCGAAGCCGAGGTTTGGATTCTGCCCCGGCATTGTGATCAACTTCCCCACGGCATTGGAATCGTACCTTGAAGTGGGCGCGTATTATTCGCAGCAGGGCGTCAACATCAAGTCGGAGGCTTATGGAGCAGACCCCGACGCGCTCATCCCGTACATGGGCAAGGATTTGTATTACAAGTACACACAGCAGACCATCAGGACGCTCCGTTACAAGACCAATATCTCCAAGCATGTGGACTACCTCTGCATCCCTGTGATGTGGAAGCAGACCTTTGGTGCGCTCTATGGCAAGTTTGGACCGTGGGCGGCTTTTGCGGTGGATGCTTATTCGCTCAAGAAGGTCACCATCAATTGCGGCGCCGACACCGTGATCAAGTACGACAGCAGCAAGGACACTACTGCAATCGGCAAGGCTTTCAATCAGTCGTTCATCAACAAGCTCCGCAAGTATGACGTGGGCGGCGCGATTTCGGTGGGCTACCAGACCGCGATAGGGCAGGGGCTCGACCTTTTCATCGACGCCACTTACAAGATTGGCTTTTTCTCTATTGAGGACGAGCCGCTCAACCGCAAATCCACCATCCGCAACATGTATTTCACGGTTTCGGCGGGATTGCTGTTTGTAAGGGATCGAAGGTCGCGGACGTACAGGCGACGGTAGTTTTTTATTGATAAGTAAACGCTTTTATATACAATAATGTCTATGCATCGTAATGTCATTATTAGGTTTTTGTTGGCGGCGGTGATGGCATTGTCGGCGGCGACCGGCAGCGCGCAGCAGATCACGATGAAGGCTGGCGCTGTACTTGGCAAGGTGGATTCGCGCGAGATAGGCGGCGAGATCCAGCGTATGCTCAATGTCTATTGGGAGACCAATTACGCGCTGCGCATTGGTACGTTCAAGTTTGTGACATTCGGGCTGTCGTACCTCGGCGCGGGCGGCAAATTCAGTGATGTTTACGGCCCCAGTTATTACAATTACGATTACCACGTGAAGGCGAGGTTCAATAATGTGCTTTTCCCAATCAAATTCAAGGTTACCACCGAGCACCGCAAAAAGCCGCGCCTGTATGGCTTTGTTGGCACTGCGCCCGGCATAATGTTTTACGAGGCGAGGGACATCACCTTCGACGGCAAGGAGCCCGACCCCAAGCACGACAAGTTTCTCTTTGACTGGTCGCCGCGCTGGTTCCAAAACTATCTTCTTGTGGGCGGCGGCGTATATTACCGGCACATCATCTTGGACATAAGCGCATACGTGAGCACCTTCAAGGATTACAAGGAGTTTATGGCTCCAATTGTATTCAATTCGGGACTGATGCTCACCGTGGGCTACCAAGTATCGCGTGACGAAACCAAAAGGTGGTAGTAATTAAGGTGTGAAAATATGACGAATACAAAAAGAATCAATGAATAAAAGAAGTAGTATATTAGCATTTGTCTTGGTCTTGATGTGCGGAGTTGCCATGGCGCAGCCCGAATTTCAGACGAGGCCAACGGCTTGTACCATCGACAAGCACAGGTTTGAATTGTCGCTATTTGCGCCGTCGCGTTACGGCATCGGCGAAAAGACCGAAATCTTCACGGACGTATTGGGCGACGTAATGATACCAAACGTCGGACTCAAGCACCGCTGGTTTACCAAGCCGGCGCAGGACAACGGCGGTTTCCTTAAGACCCGCGAACTGCATTTTGCCACCGTCCACAACATCGATTATCCCGGCATCTTCTTCAAGGGCGTGCAGAAGCACAAGCCATCGTACATAAACGACACCTGCACCACGCCGAGCGTCATCACATTGAGGAACGAGGCGCGCCTTACAATCATGCTCAAAAAGAAGACCAACTGCGAGCCGGGCAACTTTCTGCTGACTCTCCGCGCAGGCGTCAAAAATTCATTCAAGCTCAAGAAAGACGTTACAATGCCGCCCATCGACCGCCACACATTGTGGTACAGGGAGAGCGTTGTCTGCCTTGATACGATAGTATGGTTTGTGGGTGCTGATTTGGACATCCACATCACCGGCAAGCTCAACCTCCTCGTGGACGCCGACTTCTATTCCGTGGATTGGAACGTGAAGGACTGGTCGGGCGAAAACAAACTCTTTGTCTATGGATATTTCGGCTACAAGCAGAACATAATGCTCCAGGCGGGCGTCAAGCTGATGTACGGCACGGTGTTCGGCGATATGAAATTCCATGCGTTGCCGATGATTGATGCGTCCTACTTCTTCTCCTTGAAGAAAAAACGCGACAAGGGACTCTTTGGCAACGACGTTTCTATGCTCAACCACAAACGCAGATTTTAGCCATGGAAAGCAGGATAGACCTTGAAAGCCTTGACCCGGTGGATTTTTATGGCGTCAATGAACAACGCCTCGAGCACGTGCGCACCATGTTCCCGAAGATAAAGCTCGTGGCGCGTGGCAATCAGATCAAAGTGCTCGGCGAGGCTGCGGAAGTGGAGCGTTTTACGGTTTTTCTCGACAAAATCAAGCGGCACTACGCCACTTACAATTCGCTTTCGGACACCGAATGGGACAGCCTTCTCAACGACAATACCACCAAGGCGTCGCTCCATGCGGGCGGCGGCGACGTGATACTATTTTCAACGACTGGCACAGCCATCAAGCCGCGCTCCGAGACGCAGATGAAGATGGTGAAGGAGTTTGACCGCAATGACCTCCTCTTTGCGACTGGACCTGCCGGCACTGGAAAGACTTTCCTTGCGGTGGCATTGGCGGTAAAAGCATTGAAAGCAGGCTCTGTGCGCCGCATCATACTCTGCCGTCCGGCTGTGGAGGCTGGCGAAAAGATTGGATTCCTGCCCGGCGACATGAAGGAAAAACTCGACCCTTACATGCAGGCACTCTACGACGCGCTCAACGAAATGATACCGCAGCGTCGTCTTGAAGACATGATAGAGGAGCGCATCGTGCAGATTGCGCCGTTAGCGTTTATGCGCGGACGCACACTCGGCGACGCTGTTGTGATACTCGATGAGGCGCAGAACGCAACAGTGGCGCAGTTGAAGATGTTTTTGACGAGGATGGGCGACAATTCCAAGTTCATCGTCACCGGCGACGAGACTCAGATAGACCTTCCGCACAAGTCAGATTCAGGACTCGTTCACGCGCTGAAGATATTGAACGGCATACGCGGCATCTCCTTTGTGGCGTTTGGCAAGGACGATGTGGTAAGGCACAGACTTGTCAAGAAGATAATTGACGCATACGAGGGGAATTGACAATTAACAATTGACAATTGACAATTGACAATTGACAAATCGAAAATCAAAAAATCAAAAAATCAAAAATATATTATGGCAAAAGCATTAACAAACACAGATTTCCATTTTGATGGACAGAAGAGCGTGTATCACGGCAAGGTGCGCGATGTGTACAACATCAACGACGAGAAGTTGGTGATGGTGGCAACGGACAGGATTTCGGCTTTTGACGTTGTGCTGCCCAAGGGTATTCCTTTCAAGGGTCAGATTCTCAACCAGATAGCGGCTAAATTCCTTGACTTGACCGCCGACATCGTTCCTAACTGGAAGCTCGCCACGCCCGACCCGATGGTGACCGTCGGCAGGAAGGCTGAGCCGTTCCCCGTGGAGATGATTATCCGTGGCTACCTGACCGGCTCGAGCTGGCGCACGTACAAATCGGGCGCACGTGCAATATGCGGCGTGCCGATTCCCGACGGTATGAAGGAGCATCAGAAATTCCCGAAGCCCATCATCACCCCGACTACAAAGGCTGCTGAGGGTCACGACGAGGACATCTCCAAGGAAGACATCATCGCCAAGGGATTGATCTCCGCAGAGGATTACGCACAGATAGAGGACATCACCTACAAACTCTTTGCACGTGGCACTGAGGTTGCCGCCAAGCGCGGACTCATCCTCGTTGACACCAAGTACGAGTTTGGCAAGATTGACGGCAAAATCGTGCTCATCGACGAAATCCACACCCCCGACAGCTCGCGTTATTTCTACAGCGAGGGCTACGAGGAGCGTTTTGCCAAGGGCGAGCCGCAGCGTCAACTCAGCAAGGAATTTGTGCGCGAGTGGCTTATGGCAAATGGTTTCCAGGGCAAGGAGGGACAGCAGGTGCCCGAAATGACCGACGAAATTGTTGCCGGCATCTCCGACCGCTACATTGAGCTCTACGAACACATCACCGGCGAAAAATTCCAGAAGGCTGATGTTTCGCAGGACATCGCCCAGAGGATTGAGGGCAATGTGAAGGCTTATTTGAAGTAAGAGGATTTTTTTTGATTGTTGGATAATAAGACGGCGGCACGAATGGAATGGTTCGGCTGCCGTTTTTTATTGTTTCAATGTGAAATATCCCGGACTTGATTCGCCGCCGTCGATGCGGGCGTAGTCTATGTAAGTATGGTCGGGATTGAATTTAGTGCCTTTGCCGCCGCGCAGTGATTCGCAGCCATAAAACATTCCTCCCGCATTGTCAACATTTTCTGCGCTCCAATCGCCATTGGTGTAGATGGTCTTGAGCTTGGTGCAACTTGCAAATAGGCAATCCATTCTGAATGCCCGCCTTGTGTTAAAATTGCTCAGGTCGAGGCTCGTGAGCTCAGGACAGTATGCAAACATCTCTCTCATATAATAGACCTCTGCGGTATTGAATCGGCTAACGTCTATTTCAGTAAGGCTGCTGCATCCTTCAAACATACAAGTCATATTGTCAACTTTTTCGGTATTGAATCCGCTGACGTCGAGATTCTTAAGACTTTTGCAACGCTGGAACATCGCGCTCATATTGTCAACGTTGCATGTATTGAACCCGCTTACATCAAGATACTCAAGGCTCTCGCACCCTTCAAACATTGCGCCCATGTTTGTTACATTCTGAGTGTCAAAGTGGCTGACATCAAGCTCTTTAAGATTGCTGCAATAGTAGAATGTATAAGACATATTCTGTACATTTTCTGTGTTGAAGTGGCTGACGTCGAGGCTTGTGAGGCTGCTGCAATTGTAAAACATCTGGTACATGGTTTCTATCTTTTCAGTATTGAAACTGCTGACATCGAGGCTTGTAAGGCTGTTGCAATTGTAAAACATCTGGTACATATTGCTGACGTTTGCAGTCTTGAAACCGCTCAAATCAAGTTTCTTAAGGCTGCTGCATCCATAGAACATTTCGCACATGTCCACTGCTTCCGAAGTGTTGAGGTTTTCAAGTCCCGATATTTCAGTAAGTTGGTCGCAATCCTTAAACATATACCTCAACATATATGGTTTGTAGTCTGCGAAAGATTTTTCAAAAATCACTTTAGTGAAATTGCCTGCGAGTTCGTGCCATGGCATGCTGAATTTGCCGATGCCGAATGCATTGTCAGGTTTTTGGTTGTCGTAGCGGAATGTCAATACATCGTTTTCAAGCACGGCGTATGGTTGCCGTTCGGGTGGGGTGTATTCATGAACCAGAGGTTTCGGTCCTTTGGAAGTGAAATAGCCCGGGTAAGATGCCCCGCCGTCAATATGCGCGTAGTTGCCATTATCTTTAAATGGCACACATTCCGTGCCTTGTCCGCCGTATAATGAATCGCAGCCGTAAAACATTTCGTGTGTGTTTTCTTCGAAATAGTAATCGTGGACATCCATTTTTTCCCAACTATTGTTTGCGAAAATGAGTTTGAGCTTTGAGCATCCAAAAAACATCCTTGACATCCCCGCAGAACTTGAAAGGTGCAGTCCGCTGATATCGAGAGAAGTAAGGCTGCTGCAACCTCTGAACATCTCAGACAAGCTCCACACTTCGTCCGTATTGAAATTGCTTAAATCGAGCTGTGTCAACTTTTTGCATCTGCTAAACATACCGCACATACCCCTGACTTTCCTGGTGTCGAAGCTGCTTAGATCGAGATGTGTCAGATTTTCGCATCCGGCAAACATGGAATACATGTCTTCTATATTCTTGGTGTCGAAATGGCTTAAATCCAAGCTCGTTAAACTTCTACAATCTCTAAACATTGCATACATATATCTGACTTCTGATGTGTTCAGATTTTCGATGCCTTCTATTGACGATAGGTTAGGGCAGTCGCAGAACATAAACCAACAAGCTTTGGGTCTGGCATCTTTAAAAGACTGGTCGAACACGGCTTTTGTAATATTTTGAGTTAATGCACTGGGTTTGCCTGCGTCGCACCATTTTTTTAATTTGAATTTGGTTCCTTGCCGCATTAATATTCTCGCATCGTAATAAAATGTGATTGTAGTGCTGTCTTCAGATAGTACGACATACGCCTTGTCCCACGACACATAGATTGTCAATGGGAGCACCGCCAAGACCGCCAGCACATATCCCAATCCCAGCACGCCGAATAATATTTTTTCTATTATTTTGATCATAATGATAATTTCCGGCGTAAAGGTAATTATTTTTTTTTCGATAAATGAAATTAAATTGGCGGGGCGTCACAAAAAAAATTGGCGCGGCGTATCTCACGACAGCCGCGCCTGTAAAGAATAAAGAAATCTTAGAAATTGTTAATATAATAATTGATTGTGATTACTTAACTTTGTCGATAGCCTCGCAAATGGTGTTGAAGATGTCGGTGATTTCGCCGATGCCGTTGATTTCCACCGATTTGCCTTGGTTCTTGTAGTACTCGGCAACGGGGAGGGTCTGCTCGTTGTAGACCTTGATGCGGTTTTCGATGACATTGACATCAGCGTCGTCTGCACGGCCCGAATCCTTTGCGCGGTTCAGGAGGCGAGCAACGAGAGTGTCGTGGTCGGCGGTGAGGCAGAGGAATGTGTCGAGTTTCAAGCCCTTCTTCTCAAACATCACGTCGAGAGCCTCGGCTTGCTTTACAGTGCGGGGAAAACCGTCGTAAAGTATGCCTTCTGCATTGATGTTTTCGTCAACTTTCTTCTCCAACATACCGATAATCAAATCGTCTGGAATCAATTGACCTTGCTCCATATACGACTTGGCCTTCAAGCCGAGTTCCGTACCCTTGGAGGTCTCCTCGCGGAGAATGTCGCCCGTAGAGATGTGTACGAGGTTGTACTTTTTCTCAATCAGAGCCGATTGCGTGCCCTTGCCAACGCCCGGAGCACCAAAAATTGCTATGTTTAACATTTTATTTATCAGTTATTTAATATTAATTTCTATCTTCAATTACCGCCTTGCGGCGGCTTTTCTTTTAAACGAAAATTACCATAAATTATTCGTCAATTATCATCAATTTTTTCCCCTTTCAAAGAAAAATTTTCGATAATTATAATAAAATTGACGGTAATTTTTGTTCCCAAAAAACGCCGTAAGGCGTTTACTCCACGAGGCTGTAAATAGCGGGGAGGTTGCGGTAGTAGCCGTCGTAATCGAAACCGTAGCCGATGATGAAACTTTTGGGCAGGCGGAATCCGATGTAATCAATATCGAAACCACCCTTGAACGATTCGGGCTTGAACACCAAAATAGCGATTTTCACCGACCGTGCGCCAAGTTTTTTGAGCATTTCGAGCACCTTGCTCATCGTGATGCCAGTCTCCACGATGTCTTCCACGATGATGACGTCCTTGCCGGCGATGTCCTTGTTGAGGCCAATCAATTCGGTAACTTCGCCAGTTGAGGATGTGCCGGAGTACGACGACACCTTTACGAAGTCGATGTTACAGTCCACCGTGATGTTTTTCATCAGGTCGGCAGCAAACATAAACGCACCGTTCAGGATGCCCACAAACCGTATGTCGCCGCCCTTGTAGTCGCGGTTGATTTCGTCCGCCACACGTTTAACATTTTTTTGTATTTCGTCGGCGGTGATGCTAACACGAAATTTCTTATCTTTGACGCTGATTTCTTTGTCCATATTTTTGGCAACGGGCGTTTTGCGCCTCGTTACAAGGTGCAAAGTTAATCAACGTAATGAAAACCACAAAACATTTTTATAAAATTATTGCAAAAAGATGACACCAATAGTCAGCATTATTATGGGCAGCACCTCCGATATGCCTGTAATGGAGGCGGCAGCCAAGTATCTCAACGATATGCAGATACCTTTTGAAATCAACGCTCTTTCGGCGCACCGCACGCCCGAACTCGTGGCGGAATTTGCCAAAAACGCCGCTTCTAAGGGCATCAAGGTAATAATCGCCGCAGCAGGCGGAGCGGCACATTTGCCAGGCGTAATAGCAGCATCTACGGTTTTGCCGGTCATTGGCGTGCCTATCAAGACCACGATGGGTATGGAAGCGTGGGATTCGATGTTGTCGATTATCCAGATGCCCCCCGGCATACCTGTTGCCACCGTCGGGGTAAACGCAGCCCAAAACGCCGCAATCCTCGCCACGCAAATCCTCGCCGTCGCCGACCCTGAAATCCGCGAAAAGGTTGCCGCCAAGAAGGCCTCCCTCGCCGACAAAATCACCAAGGCAAACGAGGAGTTGAAGAAGGTGAAATTCGACTACAAGACCAACTAATGCTCACGCACGACCTCGCGATAGGATACGCCAAGCCGTTGATTTCCAATATCAACCTGACGCTCCAAAAACGCAGTATGACTTGTCTTGTCGGTGCCAATGGCACTGGCAAGACAACTTTTTTGCGTACTTTGGCGGGTCTTCAACGTCCATTGTCTGGCGTCGTGGAGGTGGACGGCAAGGCAATCTCCACGCTGTCGCCCGCGCAGATTTCGCGCCTTGTTTCGGTGGTATTGACCGATAAGGTCGCCGATTCGTTAATCACTGTCAATGAACTTGTTGCAATGGGTCGTATGCCATATACAGGATTTTTGGGTCGGCTTTCGGATGATGACCAAAAGATTGTCGCTGATTCTATCGCGCGGCTTGGCATCGATAATATTTCGGATTGCAGATTGCAAGAGATTTCGGACGGTCAGCGTCAACGCGCCTTCATCGCCCGCGCCCTCGCGCAGCAGACACCTATTATAATTTTGGACGAGCCTACCGCCTTTCTCGATTTTCGCTCGCGGGCTGAGGTGATGGAATTGTTGCAACATCTCGCACACGACGACGGCAAGTCGGTGCTATTGTCCACCCACGAATTGGACTTGGCAGAGAAGTTCGGGGATTGGTATTGGGTGATGGAGGAGGGGAGGATAACCTCCTCGAATGGAACAATTTTTGCGCAGCAATTTCAAATCGGATAAAAGTCAAATAACATTATGAGCGAAAACAACGAAAACAAGACTGCAACAGACAAGGATTCTCAGCAGAAAAAAGGAGGTAGGTTTGGTGGTGTCGCCAAACATATCATTCTTAGCACGATAGGTACTACCATATCCATTATCCTGACTTTTGGCTCTACAAGCCTGATAGACAAATATCAAGCGGCGCAGTCGAGGAAGTTGCTTGCTATGACTATAATCCACGAGATTGACAAAGATATAGAGCAGATAAGGTCGAATGCTTTGGACGATTATGAGTTGTATAATTTTGCACGAAACCCGGGTAAATTGGACTTAGTTCCGGAAGACACGCTATCCAAAATCCATAGTCTTCTGGCTCCAAATAGAAAACTTCCTGAATTTTCACAATCCAACGAACATATTTTCAATAGTTCGCAAAACACTTGGAGTACAATCGACAACAATATTTTTATCTCCAATGTTCAAGATTATTACAGATTAAGGTCTAAGTTAGAATGTGCACTAAAAGAGGATACTTGTTTTTCTCCATACATATCCGATGATGCTTATTGGACGTTTGATGTGGTAGATGGTAATAAAATCGTGCCAAAAACTATGTTAGAAACAGTTAGTCAATATAACTTTGAAGCAATATATTGGAAAACTATTGGCCGTATTGACTGGTATAACACTTTGTTACGATACAAAAGCATTAACGAAGAAAACAAAATTCTAATGGGTATTTCAGACAAAGACTTGGAAGAATTTGCCAAAAAGACTGCTGATGCTACCATTGTTTCGAAAAACGAACTGATTGGCACTTGGATTATCAATAATTACGGGATTGACTTGTATGGGTTGTATAATAGTGGAAATATCTTCACATTCCATAAAAACCGTACAATAACAGTACATAATCAAAAAAAATATACGAGTGCGAAATCGGGAATAGGTGATATTTTTGTGTACTATACCGCCACAGGTGATTGGAAAATAGAAGGCGATTCGTTGGTTATGACGTTCCCTGCCGACAAAGTAGAAGTACAGATTGACGACAACGATTTTTATTATTCTAATGTATCGCAATGGATCGAAACTCAGAAAAATATTGAAGATGAAACTAAATCTTTTGGCCACAATTTACGAAGGTTTATTTATGATTTGGGTTTCGATTTGGGTAGGCCATTTTCGCCGGGAGAATCTTATGTTGCATCTGTAAGTGCCTATATAGACCGATTTGGTAGGGCAATTACTATGCGAAATCCTCACAATCGCAATACCAGGCGTTTTGAAAGATGCGACACGATTACAATCCCCAAATACGATTTTGTAAAACATCCCGCCTCCGAGAAGGAAATCCTTGGCAAATGGGCTTGGTACGAGGATGCTAATACGGTTCATATTGAGTTTGACCATCAGAATGACCATTCTTTCACCATCAGGCAAGTTGAAAAGGAGCGGAACGCCGACCTTTTTGACGGCGTGATGTTGGTAACCCGCACCATCTCCGGCGAGTGGAAGATGGAGAACGATTCGATGGTCTATTATTATGATACTAAGACTCTTAATCTCAGCATAGACGACAGCCAAATCACTTATTCGCCCGACAAGGCAGGGGCGGTAAATGGGTTCAAGAGCCAACTGAAAGACATCTACACGCAGCGCACATTACAATCGCCTCGCGTGGCATATCAAGCAATCATCAATGCCAAACGAACCGAAATGATAGACAAGGATGGCAACGTGATGTTTTTGTATGGGTTGGAGTGATAATTGTTTCCAAAAATTGAATCTGTAAAATTCCTTTACACCCACTGTAAAATTTTTTTACACTTTTACAACCCACTTTAATCTTTACTCTCTTAACTATCAACCACTTACATTTTTTGGCACGGTCGGTGTATTTTAATTGGCGTATTAAAACAGAAAAAAATGAAAACGTTAATCAAAATATTACCGATAATGCTGATGACGGCGGGGCAGACCTCGGCGCAGACCACGATGGGGCTGCGGGAGTGTATGCAGTATGCGGTGGAGAATTCCACCAAAATCGCCGTTGAGGACGAGCGTCAGTCGCAATATGCCATCAACCGCCGCGACGCCTGGCTCAATGCATTCACGCCGTCGGTATCGGCATCGTCAAGCGTGTCGTACTCCTCGGGACGCATCCCCGACCCCGAGACCAATATGTATTCCACGCTCAAAACCATTCAGGACAGTTATCAACTCTACGGCGAGATAACTCTCTTTGACGGGTTCAACGCCATCAACCGCATCAAAATCTCCAAAATCGCGCTTCTCTCCGGCAAGGAAAGCCGTCAGGCTAAGCAGGACGACATCTGCCTCAATACAATCCAGCAATATTGCAGTTATACATATTATTCGCAAATGTCGGCTCTGGCGGAGCGTCAACTCGCAAACGCAACCCTCGCCCTCCAAAAGGCTCGCCGCGAATACGAACTCGGCAGCAAAAGCCAGCAGGACGTCCTCGAAAAAGAAGTGTTTGAGGCTAATGCCGAAAATACTTTTGCCGAATACAACGCCCTCAAAAACAAGGCATTGATGGAACTCAAAAGCGTGATGTTTTTCCCGGCGGCAGACGAACTCGTTGTTGATACCGTGATTAATGCCAACAACGCCGCACCAATCTCCGACGCGCAGCAGACCGCACTCTCCGCAGTTGCCAACAATTCTAACACCGTGATTGCCAAAAACAATATGGAAATCCGTCGCATAGAACTCAATACGGCACGATGGCAATTATTGCCGCGCATCACGATGGACGCCAATTGGTACACCTACCATTCTATGTACCCCGACAACAAGGGAGCCGCCGCCCCGTTTCACGACCAATTGGAAATGCACGAACAAAAATCAATTGGCGTCAATATCAGCATCCCGATTTACGGACGTTTGGGCAAATTTTCCAACCTGTCGCGCAAAAAGTCGGATTACAGAATTGCTTCCTACGAATACGATGAACGTTGCCGCGAAATCGAAAACGCCGTTTATTCTGCATACGACGACGCAGCGTCAGCCGAAAAATCGTTGCAAGCCGCGCAAAAGGCCGCTGCGCTCAACCAAAAATATTACGAAGCGGCGCAACTGAAATTTGACCTCGGCACTATTTCGTACATCGATTTCAACGAAGTTTACAACAAATACCTCGAATCGCAAGCCAAATACTACAACGCGCTCTACGCATATATGATTAAAAACGCAGTGGTGGAGTATTACAATGGCAGACCGTACATCGAGCAGTTTTGACAATGCATAATTCATAATGCATAATTAAAACTAAAAACTATCAACTTTAATCTTTAAACTATAAACTATCAACTATTATGGACAGAGCAATAGAACAAAAAACAGGCGTCAAAAAAATCTTCCAAAAGAAGTACATCCCCTACTGGATAGGCGGCGTGGTGGTGATTGTATTGGCGTATTTGCTTATCAATACCGACAGAAAAGCTGTATCAGTTAGCAAGGACGATTTTACGATTGCCTCGGTTAAGAACGACGAGTTCAATGATTATATCCGACAGAGCGGACAAGTATTGCCGATGACTACGGTGCAGATAAGTCCGTTGGAAAATGGCATTGTGGAGGAGATTGTTGTGGAGGAAGGCACTACGCTCAAAGCTGGTGACGTGATTCTCCGCCTTTCAAACCAACAGTTGGAGATGGACATCCTGCACGCCGAGGCTGACCTTGCTGAAAAGGAAAACCATCTGCGCAACACGATGATTGAGATGGAAAAACAGAAGTTGGACCTCGAACAAAACCGCCTTACTTATACACGCGCCCTCAGCCGCGCCCGTCGCGATTATGAACAAAAAAAGAAACTTTACGCCGAAAATCTTTGCTCCAAGGAGGAATTTATACAGGCGGAGGAGGATTATGACCTTGCAAGGCAACAATTGGAACTCACCCTCAACCGCGCCAAGCAAGACAGTCTGTACCGTGGCGTGCAAATCCAAAACCTCAGCGAAAACCTCGCAAGTATGCGCCGCAATATGGAGATGATTCACCGCCGCAAATCCAACCTCGAAATCAAGGCTCCCATCGACGGCGAACTCGGCCTCCTTGACGTGGTGCTTGGGCAGAGCGTTGCGGGCGGTATGAAGATTGGACAGATCAACAATCTTACAAGTTACAAGATTGAAGTGCTTATCGACGAGCATTACATCGACCGTGTTACACAGGGACTTAGCGCAACTTTTGAGAAAAACAGCGAAACTTATTCGGCGCAAATCCGCAAGGTGTATCCCGAAGTAAGGAGCGGCAAATTCCGCGCCGACCTCAAATTTACCGGCACTCAGCCCGACAACATCCGCACCGGTCAGACTTATTATCTCAATATCCAGCTCGGCAGCCCGACCAACGCGATTATCATCCCGAAAGGAACGTTTTTCCAGCAGACGGGAGGTCAATGGATTTACGTTGTGGATGCCAATGGCAAATCCGCCACCAAGCGCAGCATCCGCATCGGCCGTCAAAACCCCAAATACTACGAAATCCTCGAAGGCCTCGAACCCGGCGAAAAAGTCATCATTTCGGGCTACGAAAACTTCGGCGACGACAAGGACAGGGTGGAGTTCAATTAAGAATTTGTATTAACCATTAAAAATATAAAAACACTATGATAACCGTAAATAATCTTACCAAGGTATTCCGCACAGACGAGGTGGAGACCATCGCTCTCGACAGCGCGACATTTGAAATCAAGGAAGGCGAATTTGTTGCAATTATGGGTCCTTCGGGATGTGGCAAATCTACATTGATGAACATCCTCGGCCTGCTCGACAATCCCACCGAGGGCAGCTACACGCTCTTTGGACAGGAGATGGCAAACCTCAAAGAGAAAGAGCGCACTCAATTCCGCAAAGGTAATATCGGTTTTGTGTTCCAGAGTTTCAACCTCATCGACGAACTCAACGTCTATGAAAACATCGAACTCCCCCTCACATACCTCAAAGTGAGTGCGGCGGAGCGCAAGGAGCGCGTGGAGGAGATTATGCGCCGTATGAGCATCTCCCACCGCGCCAAACACTATCCTCAGCAGCTCTCCGGCGGTCAGCAGCAGAGGGTGGCGATAGCAAGGGCGGTAGTTGCCAATGCAAAACTCATCCTCGCCGACGAACCTACCGGCAATCTCGATTCCACCAACGGCCGCGAGGTGATGCAACTCCTCGGCGAACTCAACGAAGCCGGCACCACTATCGTGATGGTGACGCACTCGCCCAAGGACGCAGCCAAGGCGCAGCGCATCATCAACCTCTTCGACGGCAAAATCGTAAGCGACGTCAAAAACCAACTTTAAACAATAACCAACGCCTTACGGCGTCGGAGTTTTTTTGAACGAAAATTTTCGGAAATTAAACAAGAATTTATCGAAAATTTCTACTTGGATAGGAAAAGAAATTATCGATAATTTAAATAAAATTCTCGGTAATTTTTGTTTAGAAAAAAACAGCCGTCGCAAGGCGGCTGCAAAAAAAGGATTGTTGTTAATTAATGTTTGAAACACTATGAAAAACTTTAAGATAAGACAATTGTTGACGGTGCCGTCGCTCCTGAACATCGTCGGAATCGCCATCGCCATCGCCGCGTTCTACGTGTTGGCGTCGATAGCCGATTTCGAGCTGACCTTCAATGAGAGCATCCCGCAGCACCAAAACATCTACCAGGGTTGCTATTCGTTGGACGGCGGACAATTGACCAACAACAATATGCGTCCGCTCTTGGAAAACATCGGTCGCGAGATTCCTTCTGTGGAAAAATACGGCTGCATTAGTGGGTGGAATTCCAATATGTATGTGAAACGGCAAGGCATTTACCACCAAATTGAAATGTCGTACTCTCAATGTTCCAAAAGCCTCTTTGACGTATTTGGATTCCAATTTGTAGAGGGCGACACTGCCCGGTTCATCAATTCTCAGCAGATGGTCGTCAGCCGCAAACTGGCAGAAAAATTCGGCATCAAAGTAGGCGACTATGTGAAGGCCGACCTCAGCAATACCGACGAAATTGAGATTGTTGCCATTTACGAAACTATGGAAGCCAATACAGAATTTGGACACTTTGGCGCGTTCCGGTGCCTTGGCGATAGAGACATCGACAATCCGGGGGAATGGTCTTACAACTATTATTTTCGTCTTATGGACGGCACGCCGAGGCCCGAATACGACAGCGGTATGAGAGAGAGGTTTCGTACTCTTATAAAAAATTTCTACAAAGATGAGGAGTATGTTAGCGAGGAGGAGCTTGACAACGAACTCGATAAGTTTGGGTTTGAATTCGTAGCCCTCGACGACCTCCACCTGCACAGCGAAATAGCCGGCTACCATAGACGTGCCGACAAAAATGTCACCTACACATTGGTAGTCCTTGCGGTGTTTGTAATATTGATAGCCTTCATCAACTACTTCAACTTCTTTATGGCGCGTGTACCGCAGAGGCTCCGCTCCGTCAACACCCGCAAAGTGCTTGGCAGCAGCCAAAACATCCTGATAATGGGCATTGTGGGCGAATCGGTGATATTTACGTTGGTGTCGATGGTATTGGCGGCGGTGATATTGTTTGGAGTGATGCCGCACCTTTTGGACGGAATGGTCGATATGGACACTACGGTCTATTCCAATTACAAGACATTGGCAATCACCATATTGACGGCGATTGCGGCGGCAGTATTGACGAGCCTTTATCCCGCAATACACATCACGTCTATACCTCCGGCGATGGCGCTCAAAGGGCAGATGACGCAGAACCACGATTCCTTTATCCGCTATTTCCTTATCGGATTGCAAGTGACGGCGTCGGTGACGCTGATAATATGTTCGATCTTCATCGACCGCAACAACGACTATCTCCGCAAACGCGACATCGGGTTCAACCAGGACAACCTCCTTAGCACTTGGACAACCCAAAAACTTGGCGAAAACCGCGAAACCGTGCGCACAGCCTTGTTGCAAAACCCCGACATCATCGACATTGCCTGGACAGCTACCAACCTTGTAGTTGGAGGCAGAATGTCGTGGGGACGTCAAAATTTGGACAACGCCGAGGAGACGTTCTATTATTCCGTATGCCCCGTTTCGTGGAACTTCCTCGATTTTATGGGCATCGAGATGACGGACGGACGCGGCTTTACCGAGAGCGATGAAACGAGCGAAACTGGTGCAATTATCTTCAACGAAACCGCCCGCAAAGCTTTCCAAATCAATACCGCATCGCGGATACAGGGACACGACGGTCAATGCGAATTGGCGGGATTCTGCAACGACTTCAATTTCCGTCCGTTGAAATACGGCATCGGCAACTTTGCATTCTACGTCTTCGGCAAGAATACGTGGGGATGGGTATTGCGCAAACTCTACATCCGTATCGCTCCCGGTGCCAACGTGCCAAAGACCATCAGCTACATCCGCGAAACTCTCACTTCCATCGACCCGGATTATGAAACACAGAACTCCGAAATCAGTCCCTACGAACAGGAACTTGCGCAGCAATACAGATTCGAAAAAATAGTTGCCACAATGATAACGCTCTTTACCACAATTGCGATAATTATTTCTGTAATGGGCATATTTGGCATCGTGCTATTTGACACGGAACGCCGCCGCAAGGAGATTGGCATCCGCAAGGTCAATGGCGCGACAGTGTGGGAAATCCTCTTGATGTTCAACCGCAAGTTTTTCATTCTCACTTTCGTATGCTCGATGATAGCAATATTTATGTCATACAAGGTAACGGTGGTATATTTCAGCACCTTCACCTATCATTACGACATCAACATCTGGGTATTCATAATCGGCGTCCTGATAGCAATGGTAATGAGCGTGCTGGTAGTAACCGGTGCAAGTTACCGCGCCGCCAACGAAAACCCATTAGATACGCTGAAAAGTGAATAGGAACGAGGAGAGAGGAACGAGGAAAATCATTCCTCAACAAATCACCAAATCATTCCTCAACAAATCAATAAATCACCAAATCAACAAATGGCTATGAAACTCTTTAAACTGAAACACATATTCACAGTGCCGTCGCTGTTGAACATCAGCGGAATAGCAATCGCAGTGGCGGCTTTTTATGTGATTATGTCGGTGGTTGATTTTGACCTTACCTACAACCACAGCATCAAAGATTACGATAAGGTCTATAACCTGTCGCTCTCGTGGCAGGACGGCGAGTTTAGTAACATCATCAACCGTCCCATCGGCGAGGAGTTTGGGCAGCAAATGCCGTCGGTGGTGAGTTATGGCTGCCTCGATCCGTGGGAGGATTGGTCGCTATATGCCGAGCGCAATGGCGAGTACCGTCAGATGGACATCCGCACCGCGTCGATAAGCAAGGGTTTGTTGGAGACGTTCGACATCAAGATTGTGGAGGGCGACACTTCCAAATTTGACAATCTTACCCATATAATGATAAGCCGCGAAAACGCCGAAAAGTACAATATCCACATCGGCGACTTCCTGCGCTACGACCTCAACAACCCCGAAGAACTCGAAGTGGTGGCTATATACGACGTTGCCCCCAATACCGAACTCCGTCCCTTCGGCGGACTGCGATGCATTGGCTTGGAGCGTCTCTACGAAGTAGGATGGAGCATTACAAACTATTATTACAAGACATTGACGCCAATAGACGACGCCAATATCGACGATGTTGCCATCAACGTCCTCAAAAAAGTTTACCACGTTGATGAGGAACTCGAAGAGATGCTCGCTTCCAGCAAGCCTGACGACCCGGAAAAAGCCCGTGAAGAAGCATATTCGCAGATAGCGTCGATGATAAAGGTAAAGTTTATTCCGCTGTCGGAATACCACCTCGCGCCACAGTTGGGTGGTTTTCACGAGCCAGCCAACCGCAAAATCGTCTATACGCTTCTGATTCTCGCCATTGTGGTAATATTGATAGCGTACATCAATTATGTCAACTTTTTCTTGGCGCGAGTGCCACAGCGCATCAAGAGCATCAACACTATGAAAATCCTCGGCAGCTCTCGCTTCAACCTTGTGATGATGCTTGTGGGCGAATCGTTGATATACACGTTCATATCCTTGGCATTGGCATACGTGCTGGCGCATACCTTCGCGCCAAGGCTTTTGGGCGGTGCTGTGGATATGGATATTGTGTTCTCTAATCACAAGATACTCGTTATCAGTATTTTGATACCGATATTGACGGCAATTGTGGTGAGCATCTACCCCGCAATGCACATCACATCCATATCGCCCGCCCTCGCCATCAGGGGCAAGGTGACGCCCACGCACGACAATGTGCTCCGTTATATGCTGATTGGATTTCAGATAGTGGCGTCGGCTACGTTGATAATTATGTCGATGTTCATCCACAAAAATATTGATTACATTGCCCACAGCGACCTCGGTTTCAACCGCAAAAACCTCCTCGGCGTGGAAACGAGCGATACACTTGCTCAACACCGCGACGACGTGCGCTCGCTCCTGCTCCAAAATCCCGACATCATCGACGTTGCGTGGGCGCGTAGTGAATTTATCGCCCTCAATAGGCACAATGTTGGGATGATGTCGCCCGATTTGCCTGGTGTTGAAATTATGTTTGACGTTATTTTTACGGACGACCACTTCCTCCAATTTATGGGCATCGACATTGTGGAGGGGCGCGATTTTATGCCGTCGGATCTCAAATCGGAGTCGGGTGCGTATATCTTCAACGAAACCGCCCGTCATCAGTACAACCTCACCACAGAAACTCGTTTGCCCCGCATTGGTGGAGATTACAGCCAGTATTCTGATATTGTGGGAATTTGCAAAGATTTCAAGTTCAAGCCGTTGAACTACGAACTAACTCCCGTGGCGTTCTGCATACCGGGCAAGAACACGCCCTATTATGCAGTGCTCAAACAACTCTACGTCCGCCTTGCCGACAATGCCGACGTCAAAAAGTCGATGGACCACATCTCCAATTCGCTTGCGCAGATAGACCCCGACTTCGCCTATATGAACCACCCCGTGCGCACTTTCCAAAACGAGATGATGAGTTCCAATTACACCAAGGAGGAAACCCTCACGCAGTTGATAACGCTCTTTGCTATGATTGCAATCCTGATTTCGGTGATGGGCATATTTGGCATAGTTTATTTTGAGATGGAACGCCGCCGCAAGGAGATTGGCATCCGCAAGGTCAACGGCGCGATGGTCTGGGAAATCCTTTTGATTTTCAACCGCAAATATTTGAAAATCACTGCAATTTGCTCAGCCGTTGCCATTGTGATTTCGTACATACTTGTCAATATGTATTTCAGCGGCTTTGCTTACCATTACCCCATCAACCCCTGGATATTCATCTTGGGCGTCTTGATAGCAATGGCCATCACCGCCCTCGTAGTAACGGCTGCAAGTTTCAAGGCTGCGAACGAGAATCCGGTGAAGACGCTGGCGAATGAGTAATATTGATTTTTTACTAAGTGTTTCGGGGGTTCACACCCCCGACTTTTATATAACGTCCTTTCAGGACTTGGTTTCCGAAAAATTGTGCTGTTTGCCGTCGCAAGCCAAGCCCCGAAGGGGTGAAATAAAAAAGGCGGGGTGTGTAAACCCCCGAAAAATAAAAAAGGTAATCATTTTCCGTGCTTGAAACTCAGCGAAATTGCCCGATTTTTCGTCAATTTCGCTGAGTTTTAAGGCTATGTTTTATGGGTCTAATATCTGATAATCAAACAATTAACTTTTTAAAAAGGTGCGTTTTTAATATTTTTTAACGCGATGTTTTTCCCCTCGTTTATTTCACTTTTACAACCGCTGATACGCTGCCGATTCCCAGTTCCTCGGTGCGGGCGGATGGCGCGGCTCCGGCGGCGGTGATGGTGTAATTGCCGCTGCGGAGTTTTGATGTGCCGTCTTCTTCTACTGTCATAAGACGGTCGGCGGGTATTTCAAAGGCGACATCCTTTGTTTGACCGGGCTGGATTTCCACGCGGTTGAATGCTGCAAGTTGTTGCAACGGTGCATTTTCGCCTGCACCGGGCGCGGATACATATACTTGTACGGTCTCGGTGGTTTTGATGTTGGAAGTGTTGGAGACCGACACATTCACGGTGAGGGTCTTGTTTTTGTTCCAGACGGCGGAGAGGTTGGAGTATTGCACCTTTGAATAACTCAGTCCGTAGCCAAACGGATAGAAAATATTGTCGGTCATATATTTGTAAGTGCGTCCCTTCATTGTGTAATCCTCAAAGGCTGGCAACTTGTCGCCATCGGCGGGGAAGGTGATTGGAAGTCGTCCTGAGAAATTGGCGTCGCCAAAAATAAGGTCGCCGAGAGCATATCCGCCTTCTTGTCCCGAATACCACGCCATTATTACAGCGTCGGCTATTTCGGTGATTTCCCTTACGTCTATCGGACTTCCGCCGGTGAGTACTACGATGATGCCCTTGTTGCTGTTGGCGCCGGATTTGGCGTTGTATTCTTTCTTCTTTGCGGCAATCTGACGGAGGAAGTTCATCTGGCTTTCGGGCAGCCTGATGGACGTGCGGTCGCCTTTTGTGCGCGAATCGATGGCTTCGCCTTCCTCGCCTTCGAGGTTGCCGTTGTTGCCCATTACAATAATCGTGTATTGCGAACGTGCCGATTCGTTGATGGCGTAGTTGATGGGATTGGTGGTGGGCGCGTTTTCCAAGACACCTGGGCGGAAGTTGACTGCCGTGCCGTCGCTCACCTTGGATATAATACCTTGAAGATAAGTACAATAACGGTCTGAAATTCCGAAATAGTTGCCCATCAGCCAGAAGGCGTCTGCCGCGCCTGCGCCTGTTACGAATAGGCGGTGGATATTTTTGTCGAGAGGCAGAATGCCGTTGTTTTTGAGTAGCACCATACTTTCGAGTGCCGCTTGTTTGGAGAGCGCGATGTGTTCGGGCTTGCAGATGTCTTTTTCGGTGAAATTGTTGTAGGGGCAATCGTTGTCCTTGTCGATGATGCCGAGTTTCAGGCGTGTCATTATCAACGGGAGGAGGGCGTTGTCGAGGTCTTTTTCGGTGAGGAGGTTTTGGTTGACGGCATCTTTGAGAGCCTCGAAGGAGTGTCCGCACTCTATGTTGAGACCTGCCTTGACTGCCACGGCTGCCGCCTCCGCCGCTGTCTTTACAATGCCGTGACCTTTGTAAATGTCATCTACGGCGTCGCAGTCAGACACGATGTGTCCCTTGAATCCCCACTGATTGCGCAGTACGTCTGTCAAAAGATACTTGCTGCCCGAGCAACTTTCGCCATAGACCCTGTTGTACGCGCCCATTATGATTTCTACATTTGCGTCCTGCACAAGCATCTTGAACGCCGGCAGGTATGTCTCCCAAAGGTCGCGCTTTGTGGGGTCGATGTTGGCCTCGTGGCGCGTCGCCTCGGGTCCAGAGTGCACCGCATAGTGTTTGCCGCAGGCTGCCACTTTCAGGTACACGGGGTCGTCGCCCTGCATACCTTTCACGAAATAAGTGCCGAGCGTGCCGGTCAGGAATGGGTCTTCGCCGTATGTCTCCATACCCCTGCCCCAGCGCGGGTCACGGAATATGTTGATGTTTGGCGACCAAAACGTCAGGCCTGTGTAGCGCGAATAATTCTTGTTGCGGCGGGCGATGTAGTATTTGGCGCGGCTCTCGGTGGAGATTACCTCGCCGATTTGCTTTATCAACTGAGGGTCGAAGGTGGCACCAAGTCCGATTGGCTGTGGGAAAACGGTGGCGCGTCCGTTTCTGCCCACGCCGTGGAGTCCCTCGTTCCAATAGTCGTAGGGTTCGATGCCGAGGCGTTCGATGCCCGGGGTGGCGTTCATCATCTGTGAGATTTTCTCGTCCAAAGTCATTTGGGAGATGATGCTTTTTGCCTTGTCTTCAAGTTTTTTCAACGATGGCTGGGCGGTCAGAGTAGCCGTCAGCGTCATCATTGCTATTACAGTAATGATAAGTCTTTTCATAATCGGTGAATGTGTTAAGATTTTGCCAAATATAATACTTTGAATTTCTGACTGCAAAAAAAATATATAATTCTGAAAAAAATATCTATCTTTGCGTCATTACCAAAAACTAAAAAGATGAAAAAACTTTTGATATTGTTTGCAGCCCTGATTGTATTGCAGGCGTGCAAGAAGACCGCCAATTTTGAGGTGGAACTTGGTGGCATCGATGCTGATGTCAATGTAGTTCGCTTCGACCTCGATTTTGACACCATACGTCCGCAGGGCATCTATTCGGCGTTGCCGGAATTGAACAAGAAGTACGGCGACTTCGTTAATCTTTATATGCGTGGCATACTTGGAATGCCAGAGACAGAGACCGCCGATTTTATGACGCAGTACAGCGATTTTGTGAGTTATTGCAAACTCAACAAGGTGTTTGCCGACGTCGAAAAGGCGTTCCCGAAGGATACCAATATCGCCAATTATTTCAAGGAAGGGGCGCGTCATTTCAAGTATTATTTTCCCAATGACTCTTTGCCGGATGTCTATACGGTGATTTCGGGATTTCAGGAGTCGGTGTTTCCGAGCGACGGGATTATGGTGTTCAGCCTCGAAAAATACCTTGGCTCCAATTATCCGGCGTATGGTCAACTTGGCATCGAGAATTACAAACGCCGCCGTATGGAGAAGGCGATGATGCCGGTGGATTATTTCAGGACAATTGCAATGCTCGATTATCCCAAGCCCGACGCTTCCGCCGACAATCTCTTGAACGAAATGATATATCAGGGACGCATCCAATATTTCCTCAAATCGATGATGCCGTCCGCGCCCGATTCGTTGCTGTGGGGATATTCCGACTATCAGTACCGTTGGGCTGAGGAATATGAGGAAAATGTTTGGAATTATCTCATTGACAAGAAGATATTGTTTAAGATAGATCCATTGCTCATCCGCAATTTCACTGGCGAAGGTCCTTTCACCAATGCTTTTGGCAATCAGTCTGCACCCGGCGTGGCGTCGTTCTGCGGATTTGGGATTGTATGTTCGTTTATGGCTAATAATCCCACCGTCACGCTGCCACAATTGATGCAGATAGAAGATTTGCAGTCCATCTACAACCGTGCGCGCTACAATCCTTAGGGCAATGCATAATTCATAATTCATAATTCATATTTCATATTTCATAATTCGTAATTCATAATTCGTAATTATATGAGATTGGCGGTTTTTGTTGCGTTGGTGTTGTGCGGGTTTGCGGGGATTTCGGTGCCGGACGACGGCGATTTTGTGTTGGTGTCTTATAACGTTGAAAATCTTTTTGATACCATCGACAATCCCGACACTGCCGACGACGAATTTACGCCCGATGGCGAGCGGCATTGGGATTCGTATCGTTATCATCTAAAATTAAAACATCTTTGGAAGGTGCTTGCGGCGACTACGATGGACGATTTGCCCGATGTGATTGGCTTGTATGAGGTGGAAAACCGCGATGTAGTAAATGATTTAATAACAAAAACGCCGCTTTGGAGTGGGCATTATAAAATATTTCACCGCGAAAGCCTCGACCGGCGCGGCATTGATGTTGCCATTGCGTATCGCCCCGAAACTTTCCAACCCATTGACACTTCGGCTATTAGGATTGTATTTTACGGCGCAGATTCCACTTATCACACCCGTGACATTATGTATATGAAAGGTGTCGTCAAGGTTTCTGACGACACCATCCATATATTTGCCAATCATTGGCCGTCGCGTTATGGCGGATATTCTGCAACGGAAGAGTTGCGCTGCCGTGCCGCCTCGGTGCTGCGCAGTAAGGTAGATTCTATTTTTGCTAATAATCAATGCGCCAAGGTGTTGTGCATTGGCGATTTCAACGACAATCCCGACAATATGTCCGTCAACGATTTTTTGAAGGCGCGTACAGATGTTGACAATGTGGAGCCGGGCAGCCTTTATAATGTTTCGCACTATTTGTGGCGCGAGAAGGGCTTGTGGTCGTATTGGTATCAGGGCAACGGCGACTTCCTCGACCAAGTGATTGCGTCGGGCGATTTGCTCGGCGGCAAGGGTCTGCATTTTTCGATTGACGATGTGTCGCCGCTCGCCAGTGATTTTTTGCTCAACGAAGACGGCTCAATATTCCGCACTTATCTCGGTCCGACATATACGGGCGGCTATTCGGATCATTTGCCGGTGGTGGTGCGGATGAGGGTGGGGGAGAGGATGCGATAGGTTAGAATTTGAACGCCACCACAGCACAGGTGTTAGACAAGTATTTTTTTCTGGTGTCGAGGCCTTTATATTTCCTACTTACATCATGGAGACCAATGTTAGCCTCCACGCCATAGCGGAAATGTTTCGTTTCGTATGCAATACAGGGCATCAGATTGACATAGAAATTTTTGATTATGGCTTTGTCTTCGAGAGGGTCTTTTGTGGTTGGGTCATCTCCGAAATAGTATTCGTCTCTATCAATACAAGGCGAAAATACAACTCCTAACCCCAACATCCACTTGTCGTTTGGGCGTTCGGAGTCTTTGAGGTGCACTTGAAAAACTACAGGTACATCTATGAACCCAAAACTATCAAGGCTGCCACCATCCACCGCCACAAACGGACTAATGGCTTCTCTTCGATATGCAACGCCACCCATCAACGAAAACAATTCGGTGAAGTAATAGTTGAGACCATAGCCAAATTTGTAGGAAAGTCCCTTGTCGATGTTTTCGTAGTAAGAAGGGCTTGATGCGTAAACTGACTGCCAGTAATAGCTTTCACGGTCGATGAAAACTCCCGCACCAGCATAGAAATTATGCTCAAAACGTTTGAATTGTGTAGTTGCCTGCGCATCTTCCTGCGCACTTACTTTGACCGCGCCGCACATTAGCAACGCCGTCAGTAGAATTAGAATTTTTCTCATTGTTGTGTGTGTTTGTTATAGTTTTTTGTTTTCATTAACTATAACACAAAAAAGTGTTTGAACCCTAAGAAAAAATTGCAATCAAAATATAAAAAAATCACGTAGGATTGTATTTGTTGCGAAAAATCCGTAACTTTACGCCAAAATACAAAATACATTTACAACAATAATTCTTATGAAAAAAATCCTTATTTTACTTTTGGCTTGCATTGCGGCAATTACTGCCAATGCACAGATTAATGCGACGGCGCGTATCAGTGCGCAAAACCCGCACCAACGCATCACGGGTTTTGGCGGATTTGTTTGTTCTCCGCAGTTTCAGTACAACCATATGTCCACCGCCGACATCAAGAAGGTGTGGGGACAGGAAAGCACTGTGGGTTGCAACATAATGCGTCTCTATATACCCGTCGGCAAGGATTGGTGGAGTCAGTCGTTGGCGACGGCAAAGACTGCCAAGGAGATGGGGCTCATCGTCTTCGCCTCACCGTGGGGTCAGCCGGCGGAGTGGAAGACCAACAACAGCAGCAATGCCGTGAACGACAGTGGCGAAAGAGGCTACCTTAAAAAGGAAAACTGGGCAGACTATGCCAAATATTTGGAGGATTACGTACAGTATCTGCGCACTAATGGTGTGGAACTGGACGCCATCTCCATTCAGAACGAACCTGATTGGCCTTGCTCGTATGCAGGATGCCTGTGGTCAGAAAGCGATATGGCAGATTTCGTAAAGACCTACGGCCCTACCATCAGTTGCAAGGTGATTGCTCCCGAGACGTTGGCAATAAGCGACTCTTACGCCAACGCGCTTAACGATGACGATGTGTTGGCAGGTTTCGACATCTACGGCGGACACCAGTATGGCGGCATTCAGTCGGCATACAAGAACCTTGGGCCGAAAGGCAAGGAATTGTGGATGACCGAGTACCTCATCAATTGGAATGAGAACCAGCCATCTTCGCGCAATTATGATTACAATAAGGATTGCTTCGACTTTTTCCGCTCCATCAATACCTGTATGCTGGGCGATTTCAATGCGTGGATTCACTATGCTGCAAAACGCTACTACGGTATGCTGGGCGACGGTCAATACGGCACTACAAGCGGCACAGTTACCAAACGCGGCTATATTATGTCGCATTTTGCACGTTTTGTAACTGGAATGACGCGCATTGATGCCGACTTCGGCGAATCGGGTCTTGAAGGCTCTGCATACCTCGCGCAGGCGGGCGACTCGGTGGTGGTGGTCATTGCCAATTCATCTTCCAACGACGTCAACCTGACTATCGACCTGCCATTCTACACCACAACGGGCGTCTCCTACAAAACTGACAAGTCGTCCAACTGCGAAGAATCAACCCCCACAATCAACGGCGAGACCTGCCGCCCCGTAGTCAGCGTTCCACAGAAGGGCTTCTGCACCGCCATCTTCGTGCGTAGCCGCGAACGCCAGGCATCAGATATGACTTGCACCATTACCCGCTTCGGTCGCATTGACGACATAACGCCCACGCAGCCGGAATTTGGCAATTCATATAAAATGAGCGGCGCAAGCAGGGTGTTCGACCATTCCAACCCGCTGATTTCTGACCGTGAAAACTCCACATACGGCTACATTCCCCTCGACGACCGTTATTCGCAACTCGTAATGCGACTTAGGAATGTATCTTCTACAATGAACTACTCGTCGGCAAAGACAACGCTTACATACGTCAATGCCAACGGAGAGGTTTCGACCCGCGACTACGGCGACTTTGACCTGAGTAAGCGCAGCAATTTCAACTTCTCGCTTGACCTCTCGACCGCCAAACTTGCCGACGGCTGCATCGGTATCATCTCGCTTACCAACAACAACTGGTCGTCGTCGCTCACAATGGATTTTGGCGACGTCTATGTAAGCGGTGCTTCGTCACCATACTCCGCCATACTGACAGGCACTTTTGATGCCGACGACAGCAACGTAATCGATTGTCTTAACGACGCCGCCTGCACGAGTATCGATATGACCTCAGTCACCAAATTGCCCGAATCACTGTCGTGGATTGCATCCAACCACGTAGCATACATCGCATCCGAAGCCGTTACTACGGGCAACAATATCGTTGTTGGCAATCAATGCAAGTCGCTCGCACTTGTGGCAGACGGCACCGATTTTCGCCCCACAAATAGTTTCAATGCAGAGACGGCGACACTTACGCTCACCGTGGATGGCTGCCGTATGGTGATGGTGCCGTTTGCTGCCAATGTACCCGAGAATGCGCAAGCATACACCATAGACAACGATCTTAATATCCAGCCATTGTTGTTAATTCCCGCACACACGCCATTCCTGCTTGTGGCGCAAGGCGAAGTGACATTGACGGGCAGCGGCGAAGTCTCCTACGCTACATCGCCCTTGGACGATACTTTCCGGGGCTGTTACACCGCTGCTTCGCTCTTTGTCGGCGATTATGTATTGGACAAGCAGAGCGGTATGTGGGGATTCCGCCGTCTCACAAAAAAAGATGTGCTCGCACCATTCGGGGTCTATGCAAATATTGCATCTACCGAAAGTTTCCTGCCGCTTCACGGCGACGCTTCGGTAGTTGGGACGCCAGTATCGGAAATTGCTCCCGACAACAATACAAAAGTATGGTCGTATGACAAAAAGATAATCATCGAATCCAAAGCCGGCTATCGTTACCGCGTCATCGATCTCAACGGCCGCACGCTCCGCGAGGCAACTCTCGCCGCCGACCGCGAGGAAGTGACGTTGAGCCGATATGCAGGCATCGCAATTGTCATTGTCAACGGAAAACCTTTCAAAGTTAATTACTAACACATTCATCGCAGAAACCACGGAGTCTTTTGAAAAAAAGTCCGTGGTTTCTGTTTTTTAATAACTATTACCTTTACACACTAAATATTGAACCCCTAAGAAAAAACTATTGAACACTAAAAATATCTATCGAAAGTTGCGGATTGTTGTCCTTACATTGAATAGACCTACCGTCAACCGTGGCTCC